>OIWU01000083.1_pt1 | contig 130741 bp, 108 predicted proteins | sample 1587711 | NCBI WGS metagenome assembly OIWU01 (sample SAMEA3888909, study PRJEB22519) | human gut metagenome | biome: human gut; feature: human-associated habitat; material: faeces | place: Denmark | collected 2010 | reverse complement strand
GGAGATACGATTACCAAAATGGTTGGTAAGAGAATGATGTATTGTGAATTGGTGAAGTGACTTTTAAAAATAAAGGATAAGTAATTTTATGGAAAAAAGATTACATTATTATAACAAAGAAAGAGATCGATGGATTTCAGAAAATGGATTTTTTGTTACTGATCCAATATTAATTGAAATAGAACAAATGAGTTACAATCCATTATGGAAAATAAAATTCCTATTTTTTATCTCAAAATTATTAAATATAAAAATAATTATAGACAAAAAGGAAAAATGGAGACACAAAAGTATCATTTATGACACTGTAAATGGCAAATATATTAAAAAAGATGATATTAATCTAGACAATTTATCCCCGGTCCATCACTAATATCATTACCTTCGTCCATTCTCATAGAATGAACTACCATATTTGAGGAATCAATTTTTAATAAAATAAATGAATCTTCAAATTCAGAACGATATTTTTCAAAAAAATTTTTCACAGAATCAATTAGATCAGGAATTTCTTCAATACATTGTATTGATATTTCTCCTAAATCTGGTTCATCTTCGTGAATTATATATGTTGAAGTAGAAGAATTATTATCGGTTTCTAGCGGAAATTTTTTAGGAGCATAAGACGCTAATAGATCATCAAATTCTTTTCTCCGTTGTTGATAGGAATTAGAAGAACCATCTCTTGTTGTAATCCTAAATGTTATCAAATATGTGGTCATTTCTTCTGAGAGATAATTTGTTTTATAGCTTCTTTTATAATAGAATCATTCTCTTCTCCACTTTTCCCAAGAAGCCAAACCAATAGAGGAAGTGCAACATTGTTTTCTACAATAAACCATTTGGGATGACCGAACGCGCTTGGATAGCCAATACCATTGTATGCTTCATTCCATCTCATTCCGACACGTGAATTGCTTTCATCGTCGTCCCAATTCCCTATCGCTATAGAAAAATCTTTATTATTGTATAAGACTCTATGATTTGTGAAATCTCTAGGATGTACATTTTCTGGTTCCATTTGCATATAATTGAATAATTTTCTTGAGAAGTCAAGAGTCAACTTGTAGTCTTCTAAGAAATTTGGGGAAAACCAATTCCCAAAAGTTAAGACTCTAGTTCCTTGATCAAATCAAATATATTAATATTGAGCAATTTACAAAGAGATAACACTTCCAAAAAGGTCAAATACCGTTCTCCTGTCTCATATTTGGAAACGAATGACTGAGGAAGATTACACATCTCGGAAAGTTCTACTTGAGACAATCCCATTTTTTTACGCTTCATCCTAAGGAATAAACGCAATTTTTCTTCTTGGACATTGTCCCTCTTTCTGAGCATTTAAGCAGGATAACCTAGAAGCCAAAATAACCCGAATCGGGATATTTTTAGGTTTACAATCAGCTTATATCTCGTACTATGCGGATGAGTTCCCAAATCTGGGAATCCTCAAAACGAGATAGAACTATGAAGACATTATTACTTGGAACAGTCTTGGCATCCCTGGCTTTGCTTACCTCATGCAGCAATTCATCATCCAATGGAGATGGAAGCAATTCAGAAGCTCCATTGACACTGGAAGGAAAAACTCTTACGGGAGGCATGTATGTAGACTATCAAGAAGGTGATGGTTGGGAATTGGAGGCAAAGGATTTTGTTTTCAGTACTGGAACCGTTACGTTTGGCGCAGTCGAATATGATGCCAATGACCATGAGACAACCAGAACAATTACAGGAAGTTATGTTTTTGAAAAAACTGGAACTAATGTAGGAACCCTGCAAATTGAGTCAAATTGGGTAGGGTTTCATCTTAATTTGACGTTTAATGGTAGTAATGTTGCTGCTGAAGGAACGATGAAAGAGAATATGGGAAAGGAATTACCTGCAAAGGGTACATTTGATAAGAGGTAATTTATTTATTACAAATATATTATGAAAAACGCTGACTAGAATACCTAGTCAGCGTTTTTGTCTAAGTTATTCACCTTCAGATGATAAGGGGATGACGAAAATATTTTAAAATAATATGGTTAGTCAAGTATGTAGGTCCCTATTTTTTTTCTTTATCCCTGCGCGGAGCATTGGTTTCCTGTGGCTGGAAGGGGTATGTTTGCCGGGAAACGCCGGATGATGCGGAAAAGAAATGCGAAGGTATTCGGATTATTGATGATTTGTTTTTTCAATTTATTGATAAAGAACGGATTTGATTTATTTTTACTGGTGAGGTCAACGTGTTTTTCCCGCGCTCTGTCATTCTGATTCCGCTTGACTTGCATCCGGATAAAGAGTACCTATCGGTACATTTTTGAAGCATGCTTCATTGTTTTATGGCCGACCCTTTTACGATTTCGTTTTTGATGAAAATGATTACGGACCGCGTGGATATGATGCTTACGCGCGGCTTGACTCTGGAGCGTGTTACGGCCTCCCAGGGCCGGGTGCTGGCTTACCTGATGTCCCGTGACGGAGAAAACGTCTCCCAGAGGGACATAGAGCGGCATTTGGGTGTCTCCCATACCACGGCCAAGGGAATTGTCCAGAGGCTGGAACAGAAGGGCTGGGTAACCACGGCTTTTGACAGTGAAGACGGACGGCTGAAGAATGTGTACCTGACGGATATGAGCCGGGGCGTTCATGAGGCCATTTGCCAGCAGATAGGAGTGATTGAAAATACGCTGCTGGACGGGGTGCCGGAGGAAAGCCGCAGCATGCTGAGGGATTTGCTCCGGCGCATGTACGACAATCTCAAATAATAAAGTCCCGTGCGTTTTTTTCGGTAAACAGGTTTTGAAAAATATGAAGCATGCTTCAATAATATTGTTAACCAACAACATGAAAGCACACTATATACTGATAGCGGCCCTGTGCGGGCTGACAGGGTGCCGGGAAGACAACGGCGCCGCGGATGCTGCAGACCGGAGGGAAATGCCTCCGCTCAAGGTTTCCGTGATGAATATGGAGCAGAGAACGGTGGAGTTGAAATCTTCCTGGTTCGGCCATTTGCGCGGGGTGGAGCAGGCGGACATCAGGCCGCAAGTTTCCGGAACGCTGATACGCCAGGTTTACTGGGACGGCTCCATTTGCGACAAGGGAGAACTGCTTTTTGAAATTGACCCGGCTACCTATCAGGCCGCCGTGGACAGGGAGGCGGCCAACCTGGCTACGGCTCGTGCCGTCAAACTTCAGGCGGAAGCTTCTCTGGACAGGGTGCAGAAGGATTTGGACCGCTATGACAAACTGATCAGGACGGGGGCTATTTCCGTCAAGAACCTGACGGACGCGCAACAGAACCTTAAGGAGATGCAGGCCGCTCTGGAACAGGCGGAAGCGGGCATCAAGCAGGCGGAAGCCTCCCTGGAAAACGCCCGGATTAATCTGGACCGCACCAAAGTACGCGCGCCGTTCCGGGGACTGGCTTCCAAGGCGACGGCCAGCGTGGGGGAACTGATTTCCGCCAGCGGCTCGCCGCTCACTACCATGTCTTCCATCGACCCCATCCGGGTGGATTTTTCCGTGACGGGAAAACAGGTTCTCAGCCGTCTGATGGATGGAACCGTGAATGTGAAAACCGGGCGCATGGGAGACATGCCGGATTTTGAACTGATTCTGGAAGACGGCTCCGTCTTTGAAAAGAAGGGGAAGGTGGTTTCCGTGGACAGCGAGGTGAGCCGTTCGACGGGCACCGTCAATTTCGTCGGCCATATTCCCAATCCGGATTTGAAACTGCGTTCCGGAATGGCGGTGCGCGTGCGCGCCGTGACGGGTACGGAGAAGGATGCCTTGCTGGTTCCCGCCCGCGCCCTGCTTTCTTCCATGAACCACCGCAACATCATGGTGGTGGCTCCGGACGGGACGCCGCGCCGCATTGACGTGCAGCCGGGGGAAACCGTAGTCCTTGACATGCCTGACGGCAAGGGCGGCTCGGCCCCCATGCTGATGCAGATGGTGACGGGAACGGTCAAGCCCATTCCGGAATCTCTGAAGGAAATAGGATACGGAAAGCCGACGGATGCTCCCGTCATCGTGGAAGGCGGCATGATGGCCGCCCAGTATTCCAAGGCGAACAGCCTGATGCGGGAACATGGAGCCACGGAAGGGTTCGGGACGGTTGTCCCCGTTCCCTTTATCTATACCGCTCCTGTTTCCACAACTCCTTCCGTAACTGCCAAATAAGCCATGAGTGCGTTTTTCATCAAGCATCCCGCAATCGCAGCCGTGATTGCCATTGTGACCACGCTGCTGGGGCTGGTCTGCATGTTCAACCTGCCTATTTCCCAGTACCCGGAAATCACGCCGCGCACTATCCAGCTTCAGGCCATGTTTCCGGGGGCCAATGCGCAGGCGGTGGCGGATTCCGTGGGCACTCCCCTGGAACGCCAGATTTCCGGCGTGCAGGGCATGGACTACATGACGTCCGTTTCCTCCAACAACGGCGTGTATAACCTTTCCGTCATTTTTGAACCGGGTTCCGATACGGATATTGACCAGGTGCTGACCAATATGCGCTACGGGCAGGCCTCTTCCCAGCTTCCGCAGGAAGTTCAGAGCACGGGCGTGACCATCAAGCAGCAGCCGGGGCTTCCGCTGATGATTTATTCCCTGACGTCCCCGGACGGCAGTTATAATTCCGTGGATTTGGCGAACTATGCCCAGGTGAAGTTGATTGACGAACTCAAGCGCGTGGAGGGCGTGGGGGAAGTTCAGGTGTACGGCGCGGGGCGTTATTCCATCCGCATCTGGCTGGATACGTCCAAAATGACCCATTACGGCGTTTCCGTCAATGAAGTGCGGGGCGCCATCTCCGCCCAGAACACCACCAACCCCGGCGGCAAGATCGGGGCGGACCCCGTGCCGGACGGCCAGGAGCAGACCATTACCGTGCGCACTCAGGGGCGTCTTTCGGAGCCCCATGAATTTGAAGACATCATCATTCGCCAGAATGGGGATGAAATCCTGTACCTGAAAGATATTGCCAAGGTGGAACTGGGAGCTGAAGACTATTCCGCCACCGGCCGCCTGAACGGAGAAGTTTCCGCGGCTATCGTTATCTTCCAGTCTCCGGGTTCCAACGCCATCGCTACGGCGGACCGCGTGGAAAAACTGCTGGAAGCCAAGGCTCCGCTGATGCCGGAAGGAATTACCGGGCGCGTTTCCCTGGATACGACTACGGCGGTGCGCTATTCCATTGATGAAATCAAGCACACGTTCATGGAAGCCGTCATCCTGGTGGCCCTGGTCGTGTATGTTTTCCTTCAAAACTGGCGCGCCACCCTCATTCCACTCATCGCCGTTCCGGTTTCCCTTATTTCCACGTTCTGCCTCTTTCCCGTCCTGGGGTTTTCTCTGAACACCATTTCCCTTCTTGGCATGGTGCTGGCCATCGGCCTGGTTGTAGATGACGCCATTGTGGTGGTGGAAGCCGTGCAGGAGCACATAGACAAGGGGCTCAATCCGCGCATGGCTTCCTTCGCCGCCATGCAGGAGGTATCCGGCCCCGTCATCGCCATTGCCCTGGTGCTGGCGGCGGTGTTCCTGCCTTCCCTGCTGCTGGAGGGCATCACGGGAACGCTGTTCAAGCAGTTCGCCGTGACCATCGCCATTTCCATGCTCATTTCCGCCTTTAATGCGCTGACGCTTTCCCCTGCCTTGTGCGCCCTGTTGCTGAAACCCCGGAATGCGGGCAGGAAGAGCCTCTTTTCCCCATTTCACCGTTTGTTCAACTGGTGTTACGGACGTGTCTCCAACGGCTATACCCGCATGTGCGGAAGCCTGGCCCGCAAGCTGGCGATTTCCATCCCCCTCCTGTTGTTATTCTGGGGGGCTGTGGCTCCTGTGGCGGAGCGCGTTCCCGGCGGCTTTCTTCCGGATGAGGACCAGGGCTTTCTGCTGGCCTGCCTGATCCTGAAGCCGAATACCTCCCTGCAGGTTGCCTATGAACAGGACAAAAAATTTGAGGCGGCCCTCCAGGATCCCGCCGTGAAGAACCTTACTACCGTGGTGGGGCTCAACATCCTCAACAGCGTGCAGACTCCCGGCGCCTGCATTGCCTACATTGAGCTCAAGGACTGGAGCGAACGGCCGGAAACCTCCGCGGAGCTGGCCGGAAAGCTTCAGGGAAAGCTGGCCCAGGCCGGCCTGGACGGCATGGCGATGGTGCTGGAACCTCCCGCCATCCCCGGCGTGGGAACCGCCAACGGGGTTACGATGGTACTGGAGGATCTGGAAGGGCAGGGCGTAGCTTATCTGCATGAACAGGTGCAACGGTTCCAGGAAGCGGCTTCCCGGCGTCCGGAAATAGCCTTGTGCATAGACATGATGATGGCGGACATGCCGCAGAAGTACGTGAACCTGGACAAGGAAAAATGCAAATTCCACAAGGTGGATATTGACGTGGCCAACGGCATTCTGGCCTCCTACAACGGTTCCTCCTTCATCAATTACTTCAATGCCTTCGGCCAGCAGTGGCAGGTGTATATCCAGGCGCAGGGCGAAGACCGCGCCAGCCTGGAGAAGATGGACGGCTTCTTTGTCACGAACGCGGACGGAGCCCGCGTGCCTCTCTCCGCCCTGGTGAACATCAGAGAGATAGAGGATACGGAATTCGTGATGCACCATAACATCTACAACGCCGCCAAATTGAACGTGATGCCCCGGCCCGGCCACTCCACCCAGCAGGTGATGGATGCGCTGGAGGAAGTGTTCCATCAGACGATGGATCCTACGAAGGTTGGCTTCGACTACCAGGACATGAGCTTCCAGGAAAATAAGGTGCGCAACAGTATTGGGCTGGGGGCCATCTTCACCATGTCCGCCGTTTTCGCCTTCCTTATCCTGGTGGCGCTTTATGAGAAATGGTCTCTTCCCCTGGCGGTTTTCCTCACGGTTCCCATTGCCGTGCTGGGGGCCTATGCCGGGTTGTTCTGGCAGGGCATGGAGCTGACGCTCTACGCGCAGATCGGTCTGGTGATGCTGGTGGGTCTGGCGGCCAAGAACGCCATCCTCATCGTGGAATTCGCCAATCTGGAGATGCAGCGCGGCAAGGGCTTGATGGAGGCTACGCTGGCTGCCGCGCGTCTGCGCCTGCGTCCCATTCTGATGACTTCTCTGGCATTCGTTCTGGGATGCATCCCCCTGATGCTTTCCTCCGGTTCCGGAGCTCTGGCGCGCAACGCTATCGGTACGGTGGTGGTGATTGGCATGGGGGTGGCTACACTGGTGGGCGCTTTTCTGATTCCATGTTCTTATGTGTTCATCATGAGATTATTCCGTATTAAATTCTCCCTGAATGATCTGAAGGAGGATCCGGATGAAGTAGGAGCCAGGAAATACCTGGCCGCCCATACGAAAGACTGATGTTTTACAGATTGTCCTGTTCCGGCGCTGACCATCCAGGGCAGCGCCGGAGCTTGCTTTCGGAGCCGGAGGGGAGTATTTTCCTGTCCGGACGCCGGGAGTAACGCCGGGTCATTTTAAGGGAATGAATGAGTACCGGCAGATAACTGAAGCTTTTCAGGAAAACTTCCGTAACTACGGAGAATTGGGCGCCTCCGTTTCTGTCTGGAAGGAAGGAAGGGAAATCGTTTCCCTGCATTCCGGGTTTGCCGCAGCGGATAAAACGCGTCCATGGACGGAACATTCGCTGGTGCCCGTTTACTCCGCCACCAAGGGAGCCGCATCCGCCGCCCTTCTGCTGGCCCTGCACCAGCAGGGAGCCTCGCCGCAGATGAGCATGGGGGAACTGTGGCCTGAATTCCCGCTGCCCTATGCATCCATCGCGCAGATGATGTCCCATCAATGCGGTTTGGCGGCTTTTTCCCGGACGGCAAGCGTGTTTGACCATGAGGATTGCGTGCGCGCCCTGGAGGAAACCGTTCCGGCGTGGCAGCCGCCGGAACACGGCTACCATCCGCATACTTACGGAGTGATGCTTGATGAACTCATGCTGCGGCTGACCGGGGAACGCCTGTGGCGCTACTGGGAGGAATACATCCGCAAACCGTTGAATCTGGATTTTTACATCGGGTTGCCGGAATCCGAATGGAACCGCGTGGCGACGCTGTATCCCGGCAAGATGGACATGTCCAACATGGGTACGCCGTTTTATCTGGAATACATGAACAAGGGCACGCCCGTAAACCGTGCGTTCAATACTCTGATAGGGCTGAACAGTGTGCGGCAGATGAATACGCCGGAAGCGTGGGTGTCCGGAGTTCCGGCCTTTGGCGGCGTGGCTTCCGCCCGCGGCATGGCGCAGTTCTACCAGGCCTGCCTGGGGCTGGATGAACTCCGGGTATTCCCGTCCGACGTGCGCGGCTGGATGCGGAACGTCGTCATTGACGGGCCGGACCTGACGCTGAAAACGCCCACCGCCTTTTCCTGCGGCTTCATGCACGATCCCGCAGACCCCGCCACGGGCCGCAAGCTGCGCCATCTGTTCGGCTCCGGTGGCTTCGGTCATGCCGGGGCGGGCGGTTCCCATGCCTTTGCGGATCCGGCCCACGGCCTTTCCTTCGGCTACGCGATGAACCGCATGGACTTGAACGTGCTGCCCGGCGTGAAGACCCGGAACCTTATCAGCGCAGTCATGAAAGAAGTGGCTGGAGAGTGTTCTTAACCTGAGCCCCGGCTATCTGTTCAATTCCATCGGAAGTTTCCGGATAGTTTATTCGTTCCTATTCTTGCGGCCTTTTTTAATCTGAATGTGGGGGGACAAAGAATGATTCTTCAGTCATTCCCTTGCTGCCCTGTCCCCTGTTGAAAAATCAGGGTTCCGTTTGCCGGGGATGGCGACCCCGGCCTTTGGAGGGAGCGGCTGGTTACCACCCTCCGCCCAGGGCGCGCGCGAGCTGCACCACGGCCTTGCGGATGTTCTGCTTCATGGTGACCAGGGATTCCTCCGAGCTGAGCCAGGAACGCTGGGCGGTGATCACGTTCAGGAAGTCCGTCTCGCCGTTGATGTACAGGGTGCGGGAGAGCTGGAACGCTTCTCTGTTGGCGTTGTTTTCCTTGTGCAGGTATTGCATCTGGGAGGTATAGCTGCCATAGGCGATCAGGGCGTCCTCCACCTCGGAGACGGCGGTAATGAGCGTTTTGCGGTAAGTTTCCGCAGCTTGTTCTGCTGCGGCTTTCTGGGCGCGTACCGTGGCTCTCAGGGCTCCGCCTCGGAACAGGGGCTGGAGCAGATTCCCTCCCAGGGACCAAGCGTTGTTGTTTTCCCTGAAGAGCTGGCCGAAATCTCCGCCGCGGCTGGAAAGGGAGCCCGTCAGGCTGAAGCGCGGGTACAGATCCGCTACGGCTACGCCCACGTTGGCCACGGCCGCGTGCAGGTCCGCCTCAGCGGCGATAACGTCGGGCCTGCGCCGCAGGAGTTCGGAGGGGAGGCCTACCGGAACGGTGGGCGTTTTCTCAAAGACGGAAGCTTTGGGCAGCGTCAGTTCTACACGGGAATTGTATGTTCCCAGCAGCACGGCGAGCTGGTTTTTAGAGGAGGCCACCTGTGCTTCCAGTTGCGGGATGCGGCTTTCCGTGGAGGCGACGGTGGAGGTGGCCTGCTCCACATCCAGACGGGGGGCGAATTCCGTTTTGTAGCGTTTTTCCGCAATGGTGAGGGTGCTGCGTTGGATTTCCAGTTGTTCCCTGGCGATGCGGAGCTGTTCGCAGGCGGTAATCCAGTCAAAGTAGGCCGTAGCGACGTCCGCCAGCAGGGCTGTGCGCACGGCTCCTGCGGAAGCTTCCGTGGACATGAGGGAGGCGCGGGAGGCCTCGATGGAACGCCGGTTGCCGCCAAAGAGGTCCAGCTCCCAAGAGGTGGACGCTCCCAGGGAGAAGTTCTGGGAAGTGGAGCTGCGAAAACCTCTGTCCGGGGACAGGCTCCACCCGGCGCTGGCGTCTGCGGAGGGAAGCAGGGATGCCTGGGAGACGCGGAGTTTTTCCCTGGCCTCCCGGATGCGGAGCAAAGCCACCTTCATGTCCGGATTGTTGTTGAGGGAGGTGGAGACCAGGCGGTTGAGTTGGGGGTCTCCAAAGATATTCCACCAGGAACGCAAATCTTTGTCCGAACTGTGGGGGGGCCTGTTCGCCTCCCACGTGGCGGGGAGGTCATTGGTCGGCGTCCGGAAATCCGGGCCTACCATGCAGGAGCCAAGGAAACAGGCGGCCAGAAGGGGGAGATGTTTGAACGTGGATGACATGGAAAAATAAAAAGTAAGGTGTTATTCGTGGCGAAGGGCATCAATGGGGTCCATCTTGGACGCCTTCCAGGAGGGGTACCATCCGAAGGCCAGGCCGATGAATACGGAGACGCCTACAGCCAGAGCCATGGCTTCCGGGGAGGAGGCTGTGGCCCAGTTCATGGTGCGGCTGACGATGATGGAGATCGCCTTGCCGAGCATGATGCCCAGCGCGCCGCCCACCACGCAGAGCAGCACCGCTTCCAGCAGGAACTGGCGCATAATATCCTGCGGACGGGCGCCCACCGCCATGCGCAGGCCAATTTCCTTGGTTCGTTCCGTGACGGAAACGAGCATGATATTCATGATGCCGACGCCGCCGACGACCAGAGAGATCATGGCCACGATCATCAGCAGATTGGTCATCACTTCCGTGGTGCTGCTCATGGCACGGGACATTTCCGCCATGTCCCATACCCGGAAATCGTCCAGCTGGCCGTCCTTGAGGTTGTGTTTGGCGCGGATCACTTCCGTAATCTGGTCAATGGCCTCGGAGGAGCGTTCCGGGTCTGAAATCTGAGCCATGATGGAATCAATATTGTTGAAGCGCCGCGGATGGGGAGCGTCCGTATAGGGCTGGTCCGTAGTTTCCGTGTAGTAATCCACGGAACTGGCAGTGTATTTATCTGCCCGGTTGAAGGTGGTGGTGCTGTTGCCGGTGGAAGTGGTGGTGGAACCGCCGCCCAGGCCCTGGAGGCGGTAGCGGATGCTTGTCCATGGGAGGATGATGGAGTCGTCCTGGTCGCGTCCCATCATGTTGGCCCCTTTTTTCTGAAGGATGCCGATGACTTTGAACATGACATTCTTGATGCGGATATCCTTGCCCAGCGGGTCTTCGTCCCCGAAAAGTTCCTTGGCCACCGTCTGGCCGATGACGCACACGCGCCTGGCCTGTTCCACATCTTCCTCGGAGAAGGGCTGGCCTCGCGCCATGTCATACCAGCTTTTGATTTTCAGGTATTCCACGGAACCTCCCTCTACAGTTTCCGGGCTCCAGTTCTTGTTGCCGTAAATGACCTGGCCGCTGGCGCGCACCACGGGGGTAGCCCGCAGAACCATGGGGCAGTCTTTCGCAATGGCTTCGCAGTCCGCGTTGGTCAGGGAGGCCCGTCCGCCCGCGCCGGTATTGACGCCGCTTTTGGAGATGGCTCCAGGGCGGATATTCAGCGTGTCCGCCCCCATGGAAGCGATGGTATTTTTAATCTGGAGCGTAGATCCCTGGCCGATTTCCACCATGGCGATTACTGCGGCAATGCCGATGATGATGCCCAGGATGGTGAGGGCTGCGCGCATGGGATTACGCACCAGGGCCCTGATGCAGGTTTTAAGGAGAGGAAGGAATTTCATACGTCGTCCTTGCTAAGCATATCGGAAATCCCTTCGCAGATAAGACCGTCCGCCATGTTGATGGCCCTGTCCGTGAAGGCGGCTATTTTGGGGTCGTGCGTCACCAGGATGACTGTGATTCCCTGTTGGCGGTTCAGGTCCTTGAACATGTGCAGCACTTCCTTGGAGGTAGTGGAGTCCAGGTTTCCCGTTGGTTCGTCCGCCAGCAGGATGCTGGGGTTGTTGATGAGGGAACGGGCAATGGCTACGCGCTGCTGCTGTCCGCCGGAAAGCTGGGCCGGGGTGTGGTCCATGCGGTCGGAAAGGCCTACCAAATTCAGCAATTCCACGGAACGTTCGCGCATGGCTTTCATGCTGAGGGCAGGGTGGGCATATACGGCAGGCATCATCACGTTTTCCAGGGCTGTGGTACGGGAGAGCAGGTTAAAGTTCTGGAAGACGAATCCGATGCGCTTGTTCCGGAGAGTGGCTCGTTCTGCGGCGTTGAATTTGGCAACATCTTCCCCGGCAATATAGTAATGGCCTGAGGTAGGGCGGTCCAGACAGCCCAGGATATTCATCAGGGTGGATTTTCCTGAACCGGAAGCTCCTGTGAGGGAGACGAATTCCCCCCCGTTGATATCCAGGGTGATGCCCTTGAGCACTTGAAGGTCTATTTCTCCCAAGTGGTACACCTTGGTTATGTCACGTAAGCGGATCACGTTTGTTGGAATGCTTGATGCGGTGAAAAAGAGTAATTAAGAGGTCGAATGATGGCGGTTCCCCGGGTCAGGGAGGCGGGGGAGGGCCGTCATTTCCAGCCGAGGCTGGCGTTTTTGTATTGCCTGTGCTAGGCTTGCGGCGTGGGGGCATTTTGGGCGCGAACGGGTTTTCCCCGCCGGCGGAGGCGGAAGAACCGTCCCCCGAACTGTCGGAGCGGTTCAGTATCTGGGCCGTAGAGACGATTTCCATTCCTTCCCGGAGCGTTTCTCCCGCAATGGCTGTCAGCATGCCGTTGCTTTCCCCTTTGGTGACCAGGTGGGGATAAAGAAGATTGTCCCGCAATTCCCAGACCACGGCTTTTTTCTTTTGTCCGTCCCGGACGGGGGCGGCCAGCTCCGGCTGCATCCGGTCAAAGGCCGCTTTTTGTTCAGCGCTGACCAGTTCTGTTTCCGGGCGGAAGCGGAGGGCCGCATTGGAAACGAGGAAGGCGTTTCGTATGTCCTCTACCACGAATTGGACATTTGCCGTCAGATAGGGGATAAGAAGCTTGTCCGGATTGGGTACATCAATGTCCACGATGTAAGTGACCACATTGGACGTCATGGTTGCGTCCAGCCGTATCTTGTCCACCGTTCCCTTGAATTTGCGGCCGGCGAAAGCGTCCACGGTGAACAGCACCTCCTGCCCCTTGCGGATGCTGCCGATGTCCGCCTCGTTCACAGCGGCCCAAATTTTCAGCTTGGAAAGGTCTGTGGCGATGTAAAACAGGCTGGAGGCGCTCATGCTGGAAACCACTGTTTGGCCTATGTTGACCAGGCGTTTGACCACGACGCCGTCCACGGGGGACTTGATGGTAGTGTATTCCAGATTGCGCATTTCCTTTTTCAGCGCGGCTTCCGCCTGTTTCAGGGATGCTTCCGCTTCCTGCAGGGAGGCTTCCGCCACGGCTACGTTGGCGCGGGCGGTTTCTTCATCCGCAATATACTGGTCGTAGCTGGATTTGGACAGGGCATCCCCCGGCCCCAGCTTTTCCGCGCGTTCCCGGTCCAGTCTGGCCTGCTGGTGCTTGGCTTTGGCCTGCTGGATGTCCGCCTTGGAGCGGGCGATTCCGGCAATGGCCTGCGCTTTGGAGGCTTCCGCCCTCTGAACGTCCAGTTGCACGGGAAGCTTGTCGATTTCCGCGAGCATCTGACCGGCTTTTACAGGGCTGGAATAATCCACTACCTTGCCGTTCATGTCCTTGCCGAACTCCATGATGATTCCGCTGACCTGGGCGCCTACATCTACCAGTTCATCAGGCTCCGTGACGCCGGTTGCTTCGATGGTGATCATCAGGTCTCCTTTTTCAAGAGGTTCTGTCTGGTAGTCCACCTGGATGGCTTCATTTCCTTTCCACTGTTCCCAGGCAAACCAGATGCCTCCGAGAACGGCAATGACGATGATGAGTTTGATGAATCCCTTCACGACTATATTATACTTCGCAATAATGAAAAAGTTGCACGGATGTTAAAAACTTTTCCGCAACGGAGCGTGATCCTATCATGATTTCCGGAAATGTCTAAGGGATTATTATGTTTATTAACAGTTGCTGTTTATTAACTAATAATATTTCCTTTCTTCCTTTTCGCCCAGTGACGGAAGGAGCGGGAATGGAGGGCCACGAAATATCTGAAGGTGCTCCCATTCGATCTTTTGGGGAATTGGCTTCTCCGTGTTTGTAAGTGATGCGGGGGTGGGAAGAACAGGGAAAGGCGGTGAATCCCGACAGGAGTAATGTTGCCCAAGAGGGGAATCCCGGCTTACCTGCGGGCTCAAGGAGGGGAGAAACGTTGAAAGAACGAGCTTTCTGGATTCAGGTGATGGAAAAAAGACACCGCTGCACCGTCTCTGGCTGTGAGCCACGTTCCCGTGCCTCAATAGAGCGGGGACTTCCGCCGCTGTTTTGACTTTTCCGGTATAGGACGTAGTCAGCCCTGCGTCGGGGCTGCCCCCATTAGGTTGTAATATCGGTCCGGGCCACTTTGCCAGGCGATGACGAGTGCAGCAGCCACCACCTTATATACCTCATGGTAGGGAATGTTCCAAGGTGTTTTTGCAATCTTTTCAGACATGGAGGGAACTTTCCCGTGGAGCGATTGATTTTGAAAGGGATGCTGCTTTCAGCGGTGTTCTTCCAGCCATTCCTTTAACACAAGGCGGTCCGCAGGTGCTCAGGGCAGTTCTTCCAGCGTACGGCGGGAGAAGAACCCCAGGTTTTCATGTTCCAGAGGCCGGGGCAGGGCGCAAAGTTCCAGACGGCACAGAAAGGGGATAAGGCGGATAATGCGTTCAGGCTCCCGGTGCCGTACGGGGGTGAGCATGCGGACGGGGAAGACGGTGCATCCCAGCTCTTCCCGTATTTCCCGTATGACGGCGTGCCGGGCATTCTCCCCTGGTTCCACTTTTCCGCCGGGGAATTCGTAAAGAAGCCCGTTGGACTGCCCCGTTTTCTTTTTGGCGCCCAGAAGAAGAGGGCCCCGTGCGGCGGGCAGTTCAATCAGGGCACAGCAGACGTCCAGCGTGTTCATGGGGCGTAAAAGTCCAGGTTATGCAGGTTGATGATGCGGGTGTCCGTATCCAGGACGCCGAAACCGATGCGTCCGGTCCTGCCCTGGAGTTCTCCGGGATTGGCCAGCAGGCAGCCGCCGCATCTTTCGCTGACGGCCTGGTGGGTATGGCCGTACAGGGCGGCGTCTGCGTTTCCGCTGCGCGCTTCCCGCAAGGCGTATTTTGGGTAATGGGAGAGGGAAAGTTTCATGCCGTACCGGGTGATAAGGGCATGTTCCGGATGCAGGCGCGCCGCTGGGGAACTGGCGGCCATCCGCCGCATGGTTTCCACATCATAGTCATTGTTGCCCGGAACGGCATCCAGAGGAAAGTCCTCCGTCAGTTCAATCAGGCGCCGGAAACTCTCCGGCGTGGTGCAGTCGCCCAGGAAGATGAAATGTCCGCAACCCAGCAGGCGCATCCGGTGCATGGCTGGCTCCAGATGGTCTGTGCGGTTGTGCAAGTCGGAAAAAATGCCTATCTTCATCTTTTTTCAGCAATTCATGGCATGAATGGGCCATGCCTTCAATTCATCCGGCAGGGAAAGTGGGAGCGGATGGCCTCCCTCCTTGCGCAGCAGACAGGTGAAACCGCCCGCTCCTGCTCCGTGAAAGGGCATGAGCCGGTAGCAGGCTTCCTGCGTCAGGGAGGAACGGAAATGCTCCAGCTCCGGCACGGTTACGGTGTGCAGGTCCGGATGGCGCTTCAGCAGGTACAGGACATTGCGTTCATTTTCCTCCGGAGCGTAGGTGCATGTAGTGTACAGCAGGAAGCCGCCGGGAGCCAGACACCGGAGGGCGGCCAGCAAAATGCCCCGCTGCCGCTTGGCGTTGCCTCCGGTGACGGAGGAATTGAAACAGCCGGGGTTGGGAATGCCTTTAGCCAGCAGGGACTGCCCGCTGCACGGGGCATCCGCCAGAATGAGGTCAAAACACCCTGGGGCCAGTTCCGCCCACTGGTCCGGGCGCAGGCGCTGGGTGTACAGATTGGTGAAGCCGCAGCGAAGCAGGTTGTGGCGTAGAATGCCCAGGCGCTTCGGATGCACCTCATTGGAAACATGCTCCTGAGGAGATACCCGCGTTTGCGCCAGAATGCTTTTTCCTCCCGGCGCCGCGCACATGTCCAGGCAGCGTCCCGGACGAAACGGAAGATGCGCCAGAGGGGCCGTTTCCCAGACGGACGAGAGATCCAGCGGATAGTAATAGCCGCATTCGTAATCCGGCAGGGAGCCGGGTTTGGTTTCTGTCTCTCCCGGCGGGAGCTCCAGAATGAAGGAATGCCCCCACTCCTGCGGCGTGTTTTTTGCCGGCAGGGGCGGCTGGTAGCCTTCCGGAGCCTTCGGTGTAATGACCAGCGCGCTTCTGGAACGGTTCCCGGCCTGCATGGCGTCCAGAAAATCCCGTTCCTGTTCCGCCGTCAATTCCAGTTTGCGGGAGAGTCTGAGTATTTGGGATGAAGACACGAGATCAGGCCCGGAATGTTTCTCCGAAGTGGGTGTTGAGGGCCAGATGGGCGGCCCCCAGGATACCCGCCTCCGTACCGAACTGGGCGGGAAGGATTTCAAGGTATTCCACCAGAGGGGCGGCGAGCTGGGCTTTCATGATTTCCTGCAGGGGCTGGAAAAGCAGGGTTTTGGCCTTGGCCACGCCCCCGCCGATGATGATGGCTTCCGGGTTCAGGAGATAGCAGCAATTCATCAGGGCGCAGGAGAGTTTTACGGCCAGGTCCCGCCATACTTGTTCAGCCACTTCATCACCCGCCAATGCGGCCCGTTCCAAAGCGATGGGGTTGCAGTCCACAATGGCCTTGTCAATGCCGTGGCTGGCGTAAAGCGTGCGTGCATCCGCAGCTATTTCCCGGTTGCCTACATAATCCTCCAGGGAGCCGCGGTTGCCGTAATGGCCCAGGCGCCCCCGGTAGTCGATGCTCGTCTGCCCCAGCTCCCCGGCGGAGCAGGTAGACCCGCGCAGAAGTTCTCCGTTCACGATCAGGCCGCTGCCAACGCCGGTGCCGAGGGTCAGGCAGACCAGATGTCTTTTTCCTTTTCCGGCGCCCAGCTTCCATTCCGCATAAGCCATGCAGTTGGCGTCGTTTTCCACGTATACGGGCAGTCCGCAGGCGGCCTGGAGCATGTCCCGTACCGGAACGTTGTTCCAGCCGGGCACGTTGGTAAGCGTATAAACGGTCCCCTGGTAAAAATTGACGAACCCCGGCATTCCCATGCCGATGGCCTGCACTTCCGGGTGATTCAGCCGCAGCATATTCACGAACTGGGCTATGGCTTCAATCAGTTGATCGGGATTGCCGTATTCCTGGGTGGCTATCGAAGGAGCGTGGGCGATTACTTCCGCGCCCTTGACGACCCCCATCTTGATGGAGGTGCCTCCGAAGTCAATGCCGATGGAGGGAATGGTTGAAGCTGTCATATAACGCCAATATAGAATTTTATCGGGCGTTGAAAAGGTTAAAAGAAGTATGTTCCCGGTAAAATCCCGACAGGAAAATAGAGGGTGCAAAAGGGGGGGAAATGACTTGTTTCATCACTGAATTTTCTTGAATGAACATTTGGGCGTTTGTAATGTCTCATAGTCTAGTCAGCGGGGCGGGTTCTGCCCTCTGTTCGTGAAATATTGTCAACCTCAGCCCATAGAGACACCTCCTATGCCTACTCCCAAGAAAACCAATAGCAAGACCGTCGCCAAGGAAGTTCCGGCTTCCAAGAAAAAGACCTGCGGGAAGTCCGATTGCAAGACCGCTGTAGACCTGGAGGCTCCCGCCAAGAAGAAATGCTGCAGGAAAAAGGCGTCTGAACCGGAAAAAGCCGCCAAGCCCGCCAAAGAGGCTGCCGCCGCCGCGGCTGAAATGGAAAAGAAGCCTGCGCCGAAAACGGCCAGAAAGGCTCCGGTTAAGAAAACCGCTCCCGCTCCTGTTGCCCCGGTTCCCGCTCCCGCGAAAAATGAATTGACGGATGAACAGGCGGAAGCCATTGCCGCCGCCAGGGCCGAACTGGCCGCCAACCCCGAATGGGAGCCTTTTGTGCAGATGCAGCGCCAGCATCTGCTGGACTTGCGCGACAGGGCTCTGGACAACATGAGCGGCGTGGCCCGCGATACTCTCCGGAATCATCCGGAAGGCAGTGAGGCTTCCGGCTCCGGGGAGCACCAGGCGGATGCCGGCAGTGACGCCTATGACCGTGATTTTGCGCTCAGCCTGCTTTCCAAAGAGCAGGACGGCCTGTATGAAATCGAACAGGCGCTCGCCCGCATTGACAACGGAACATATGGCATCTGCGAAATGTCATACAAGGTCATTCCCATCCTGCGTCTGGAGGCCATCCCCTTTGCGCGGCTTACCGTGGAATGCCAGGCCCAGTGGGAAAAGGAAAAAGGCCAGAATGCCAGGTTCCGTCCCAGAGTGGCCCTGGGCTTTGCCGGAGGACAAAATGATGTAGATTTATCTGTTTCTCTTGACGATGACGAAGAATAGTGTATAAATCCTCCCCCGTAACACATTTTCATCATGCCAAGAGACATCATCATCCTCGAATGCACCGAGGCCAAAGCCGAAGGAAAGCCTACGTCCCGCTACGTCACCACGCGCAATAAAAAAAGCCTGCGTACTCCCGGCCGCCTGGAAAAGATTAAGTACAATCCTTTCCTGAAGCGCCGTACGCTTCATCGTGAAATGCGTTAACTGGTTCGGCTTATCGATTATCTTTATTATTATGTCCACTGAACCCAAGACTGTAGAACGCCGTATTCGTTTCCGCACGTGCAATCGTCAGATGCCGCGCCGCCGTCTCGACATCCCGATGGATCAGGTCAATCTGCTCAACCCTGATTTTCTGTCCAAGTTCACCTCTGAAACCGGCAAGATTCTTCCCCGCCGTGTGACCGGGCTGTCCGCCAAGATTCACCGCAAGATAACCCGTGAAATCAAGCGGGCCCGTTCCATCAACCTTCTGCCGTAACAAGCCCCAAGGAAAATCTCTTTCGGTAGAATTGTCTTTGCAGGCGGGAGTTTGTCCGGTAACAGGGCAGACTCCCGTTTTATTTCCACCCATCATCCTCTTTTTCCATGCAGGAACTGAAAGATACCCAGTCCGAGGCGGATACGCGCAATATTTCCATTGACCGGGTGGGCGTAAAAGGGTTGCGCTTCCCCATCCAGATACAGGACAAGCTCAACCGCATCCAGTCCACCGTGGCGACGGTTTCTCTGGCGGTGGATCTGCCGGAAGAATTCAAGGGCACCCATATGAGCCGTTTTGTGGAAGCGTTGCACCAGCATGGCCCCTTGCTGGATGTGCATACGGCCCTGGCCATTCCGCGGGAACTGCTCCGCCGTCTGTCCGCCCGCCGTTCCCATGTGGAAATGGAATTCCCGTTTTTCCGCTCCAAAAACGCTCCTGTGACCGGAATTGAAGGGCTCATGGATTACGTTGTCCGGTTTGAGATGGAGGCGGAAGCGAACAACAAACTGGCTGATTTCAAGCTGACAGTTATCGTTCCCGTGACGACACTTTGCCCCTGCTCCAAGGCCATGAGTGCCTACGGAGCCCACAACCAGCGCGGGCTGGTTACTTATTCCGTGCGTTTTGCCTCCAGGCCCGTCTGGATTGAAGACCTGATTGACCTGGTGGAATCCTGCGCGAGCTGCTCCCTGTTCAGCGTGCTGAAAAGGCCGGATGAAAAATGGGTGACGGAAAAAGCTTATGAAAACCCTGTCTTTGTGGAAGATCTGGTGCGCAACGTGGCGTTGAAAACGCAGAGTCATTCCGCCTTCAGCTGGTACCGGGTGGAAGCGGAAAATTTTGAATCCATCCATAACCACCAGGCATATGCCGTCATTGAGCGCGATTTGCGTTCCTGAACCATTTCCGCGCCGGATTTATGAACGATAACTGGTGGGCCGTTGCCTCTCTCATCCTTTCTCTGGCTTTCACAGGGCTGGGATGGCGCCTGCTGGCTTCCGGTCGGCGGTTTTTATATGCCCATCTTTGGATGGCGTGCCTCTTTGTTCTCCAGACAGGGGCGCTATGCGTCAAAGCGTACCAGACGGGAATGTGTCCCATCCGCGGCGCTTCAGAGGTGCTCTTCTTCCTCTCCTGGAGCATCAATCTCTTTTATCTGATGCTGGGACGTGCTTACCGAATGTCCGTGCTTGGCATCTTTACGGCTCCGGCTATTGCCGTGCTGACGGTTTTTTCCCTGCTGATAGGCCGTTCCGGAGCGGACGTGCAGGGCACGCATGACTTCTGGGTGACGGCGCATGTGGGCATAGCCATGATGTCCTACGGAGCCGGCGGCCTGGCCGCTGCCGCGGGGGCGGCGTTCTGCATGCAGAATGAATGTCTTAAAAGACACCGGATTCCCGGCACCTGCCGTGTGCTTCCTCCCATCCGTACACTGGAAGCCAGCATGAAGCGCCTGGTTCTTGTGGCATTCCTCCTTCTTCTGCTTGGGGAATGGCTTGGGTGGCGGGGGAATCTCCCCATTAATGCGGCCAAGACCTCCATTGTCATTCTTCTCACGGCAGGCTACAGCGTCCTGCTGTGGTTCATCTACCGCCGCGGCATTCCGGGAAGGATGTTGGCCTGCTGCTGCGTGGCCCTCTTTATTGCATCCATGAGCATTTTCCTGGTAAGCTGATGAGAATGGTTTGTTTAGGCTTGAATCACCGGACCGCTCCCGTGGAAATACGGGAGCGGTTTGCCGTGCCGTCCCATAAGCTCCGGGAGGAAGGACAGCGCATCCGTTCCCTTCCTGGAGTGGACCAGTGCGTTGTGCTTTCCACCTGCAACCGCATGGAAATTTATTATTGGTCCAACGCTCCGGAAAATGCGCAGGAGCACATTTTATCCCATTTTCTGGGTGATGGGCGCGGGGAACTGGATATGGCTTCTTATTTTTACAGCCATCAGGGAGAAGATGCTCTAGGCCATCTGTGCCGCGTGCTGAGCGGCCTGGATTCCATGGTGCTGGGGGAAACGGAAATCTTCGGCCAGGTAAAAACGGCTTACCAGACGGCCCTGGATGCCGGGGTAACTGCGGCCTGCGCCAACAAAACCTTTCAGAAAGCCTTTACTATCGGTAAAAAAGTGCGGACGGAAAGCCAGATTCATGCCGGGGCAACCTCCGTGGGATCCGTGGCAGTGGAGCTGGCGGAACAAATTTTCGGGGACCTTTCCGGCACCCGCGTCCTTATTCTGGGGGCGGGCGAGATGAGCCGCGTTACGGGGCGCGCCCTGCATGCCCGGGGTGCTGAGGGCATTTATGTGGCCAACCGCTCCTTTGACCGTGCGGTAGAGCTGGCGGGCATGATCGGCGGCCAGGCCATCCGGTATGACGTGTGGGGGAACTATCTCAGGGATATTGACGTGGTGGTGGCCGCCACCGCTGCTCCCCACTGCATCATCACCCGGGAAACGCTTCTGCCTTTGCGCGCCTCCCGTAAATACCGCTCCCTCTTTTTGATTGATATTTCCGTGCCGCGCAACATTTCTCCGGACGTGGCGGATATTGACGAAGTGTATCTCTACGATATTGATACCCTCACCCAGCTGGCGGATGAAGCCAAGCGCAGCCGGGAGCAGGAGGTTTCCCGGTGCGAGGCCATCATCCGGGACAGCATCTCCAGATATTTTCCGGATTCCGCTCTTTATGACCAGTAAAAATACCCTCATCATCGGCACCCGCGGGAGCGCCCTGGCCCTGGCCCAGGCGGATATGGTCCGTGCTGCCCTTTCCCTCCGTTATCCGGAACTGGACGTGCGCTGTGAAATCATCCATACTATTGGAGACCGCCGCACGGATGTTCCTCTGGCGGATGTGGCCCGCGTTTCCGGCATGGTGGACAAGGGGATCTTCATTAAGGAACTGGAAACCGCCCTCCGGGATGGCCGCATTGACGTAGCGGTGCACAGCCTCAAAGATGTGCCGAGCGAGCTTGCCGCCGGCTTCACGCTGGCCGCCGTCTTGCCCCGTGCTGCCGTGGAGGATGTGCTTATCACGAAAGAACCGGACTGGAACGGTTCCGGAACGCTGGCTACCGGAAGCGTGCGCCGACGCCTGATGGCGCGCACGTACTGGGGTTCCGGCCTGCGGTTTGAAAACCTGCGGGGGAATGTGCCTACGCGTTTGGGAAAGCTGGTGGAACAGCCCGGCTGGGATGCCGTGATTCTGGCCAGGGCCGGTTTGGAACGCCTGGGGCTGTACGCGCCGGAAACCCTTGTGGAAGGAAGAAAACTTTACATGCGTCCTCTGCCGGTGGAAGTTTTTATTCCTGCTGTGGGGCAGGGCATCGTTGGAATGGAATGCCGTTCCTCGGACAGGGAGACGGCGGAAATGCTGGAAGGCATCAATGATCCGGAATCTTTTGCCTGTGCGCTGGCGGAACGGGCTTTCCTGGTACGTCTGGGTGCGAACTGTTCCACGCCCGTGGGTGTTTACGCCCATCCGGATGGAGAGGAACTGGTTCTGCGGGCTGCGTATTACGTTCCGGGCAGGGAAGAGCCTTTTGCCGTTGTGATTCGCGGAGACCGGAAAGCCCCTGAAGCGATGGGTCTTCGGGCTTTTGAAGAATTAGGCCTGAGTGGATGGCGGAAGACTTCCTCGTGTTCCGGATGCGGAGAAAAATAAAAAGGCTCCGGACCGGATCCGGAGCCTGAATCAGGCGGAAAACTCGCGGGCATTAATGTTTTTCCTTGGAGCCTGAGCTTTTATCGCTCATAAACTGCCCGGTTGAAGCATCGCGTTTGATGCGCCGCCCGGTTTTGCTTGTGGTAGTCTCGGAGCGTTTTTTGGAATTGCCCTTATGACTTCCACCCATGTGGGAACTGCTGGCCATGTTGTATTCACCTCCTTTCCATTTTCTTCGCTTGTTCATGAACGAGAGAAGAAATCCTGCCGTATCATAGGTTCCCGTGACAGCATTTGGGGCTTGCGGATGGAGTTTGTGCAGGAATATGCTTCTATTTATGAAGCAAACCGTTGCAAAAGGTAATCCCTTAGAGCCGCAGCTTCGTTGTGCTCCGTGTTTCTGGCGGAGTACAGCAGCGTAACCTTCCCTTTCCGCGCCAGCCGGAGCAGATGGGAAACGGCTTCTCCGTTTCCATCCAGTTCCTCATCGTACTTTTTGCGGAATGCGTCCCATCTGACTGGATCATGGGCAAACCACTGGCGGAGCGCCGTGGATGGAGCTATGTTCTTCAGCCACTCGTCCCAGGAAGCTTTTTCCTTGGAAATGCCGCGGGGCCAGAGCCGGTCCACCAGGACGCGGTAGCCGTCTCCGGGTTCCTTGGGGTCATAAATTCGTTTGATGGTTATGTTCATACAAAAAGATTCGATAAAGGAATAGAGCCGGGAAAGTTTTTTTCTGTTGAGCTGCGTCGGGACATGCGTTTTACGGGACCGCCAACAGAGGCAGTCCGCAGTTGGGGGAAAAAGAAACAAACGGTTCTGTTCCGGAGAGGCTGCCGCTTCCGGCGGAAGATAGCTGAAGCCGCTTAAAATTCCGGCGTAACGCCTGTGCGGACTTGCTACGCCAGCTGTCGGCTTTTCATCTTTCTGGCTGCAGTACGCTCTGTGTTCCGTGGACAAATAAGCTGACGTGGAATCCGGTAAAAAAGAAACCGGATAAGACGGGGAAACTTCTGTATGGAGCGGCTTCTCTGGAAAAAGGATATAACGGTTGCTGCACAGATTCCTTTTCCCCGATTCTCCGGAATACTATTTCCTCCAGGAGGGGTCGGGCGTCGTTCTGCGGGCCTGGAGCATCATGATGAGCATCTTGAGCTCATTGAGGCGCGAGTAGTGTTTTTTCCTGACTTCAGGATCCAGGGCCCCATAATACAGCCACCGGTCCGTTTGGGCGGACATCAGGCGCTGGGCCGTCATGGCCATGGACAGGGCGCGTCCTGGGGACTGGGCAGCAATGGCCGTACTCCAGGAATACAGCATATTATTGTAAATGGTAGTCCAGGCGAACATGCGGTCGTCAAACCTGCCGGGACTCTCTACGTACGGGCGGAGCAGCTGTTCCGCTTCCGTGAGGCGTCCCTGGAGGATGTAAAGGAGGCTTTTAGCCGCCGTCAGGCCGTGGTTCCCGGGGCTCAGGCGTTCCGCTTTTTCTTCCTGATGCTCCAATACTTTGAGCCGGGCTGGGCTTGGGGGGGGAGAACTGCCTGCGGCATGCAGAATGTTGCGCCGCACCAAATCCGGGTCCAGGCTGCAGGAGGCGGCTGCTTCCAGCATGGGCAGCCGATTGCTGGAGGAAGCCGGGACGGCTTGAAGGGAGTTTTTCCAGACCGGAAAAGCCAGAAACGCATAACACAGAGCCAATATGGCCATCAGCAGTGCGGCGGTCGCTTGAAGCCAGCGGCCGACTCGGCGCGAAGCCTTCACCCTGGAAAGAGGGGCCGTGCAGGTAATGCCGCCGCATAGGGCGCTGGCTCCAAGCAAGGCAGGGTTATGCCAGATGAATTCCCCATAGGCGTGGAAAGCGGCGATGCACAATACGCAGAACGCCGCCGGTCCCAGGGGATTGGGCCGTTGATGTTCTCCTGACAATTTCAGAACGCTCCGGAGTCCGGAAATAAGAAACAGGGCCAGCAGAGCCAGCATCAGCCCCAGCCCGGCATAGCCGTAGTCGCAGGCGGCTTGTGCGTATTCGTGGTGGGCAAAATTGGGGAGGTTGGCTCCGGAGAAAAACTCCGTGGAAAGATTGGTGTACATCCGGCTGCCGTGACCGAACAGCGGAGCCTGGTCCGCCAGCGCCCAGGCCAGTTTGGACAGGTCCAGCCGGTTGCCGAAGGAAAATGTATCCAGAAGGGCGGTAAGCCTGCCCGCCCCCCGGGACAAATCCAGCACGGCATAGGACGTGCCTAGGAAAAGCAGGATAATAAAGAGGATGGACGCCGTGTAAAATTTTCTGTTATTGCGGAAAACGCTGGAGGTATAAATAAAGAAGCACAGGGTTACGCCAGCCAGGGCGTTTGGGAAGGCGGACCGCGAGCCGCACGTGAAGGAAACGAGGATGAGCGCCAATCCTGTGAATAGGCGGATGCCCCATTTTCTGGCGGAAGCCATGCTGTATGCGCAAAGGAAAAAACCGGTGACGGACAGGAAATGGGCGGAAAAATTTTTGTATCCGAACAATCCGATGTTGCGGATTTCCGTGCCGAACAGGGAATAATCCGGTCTGAACCAGGAGGCTTCCGTTCCCGTTATGTTCTGATACCCCCACAGCAGGGCATTCAGCAGCCCCAATGCCGCAGCCAGTACGGGAAGAATACTCTTTTCCCCGTTTCCGGCTCCGGCATACGTTCCCGCCGCGAACATGACGATGGCCGTGGCGATAAGGCCCAGATCCGCTACGCTCTCATAATAAAACCAGGGGGAAAACCATGCCCGGACAAGGAAATAGCCGCCTCCCAGACCCAGGGCCAGCCAGCCCGGCAGTCCGGGGCTGGGAATCTTGTATCCCCGGAGAATACAGAAGCAGAACAGCAGGAGGGCTGCCGCCAGAAAGCAGGCGGGAAGGAAAAGGGTGTGCCATTCCCCGCCTGCCGCCGTCGTTGCCAGGAAGATGTAAAAAAGGGCCAGCAGGCCCGCCAGAATTTTCCCGGCGGCAGTTTCAGCAATGCGCGGAGCGGGGGAGGTGCTGGGGGGAGAGTCTGGCATGGTTGGGAATTTATCTGGAAGGCTGCAGTATAAACGCGGGAAACTTCCTTGCCAAGAGCAAGCTCCCTGTTGTATGCGGGAGGATGCGTCCAAATGCCAGAGTTCTGGCGGACAAGACGGAAAAGGTGTCCGTAAGCCGGACAGGATAAAATGATCCCTGTTGCCAGGGAGAGTTTCTGCCCCTTACTGCGGCTGAAATAAAACTGAGTATCGGTAAGGGAAAATAATATACCGCAGAAGCGGGCATCAATCCGTCTTTGGCTGCATATTTTCCGTTCGCCGTAAAATCTTGCAGCGTTTCAGCCTGTTTTCTGGAAAACAAGGTTCCCTTATGCCTGTAGGCCGAATTTACGTTTAATTTCCGGAACGGAATAATTCACCAGCGTGGGTTTGCCCCCCGGGGTGCAGTACGGCACTTCACAGGCAAGCAAATCCTTTAGGATGGCAGGGGCCCGGTGAGGGGAAATGCGCTCCCTCCAGGCGGATTTTCTGGCAAATTCCCCAATGAAGGTCTCATAAGCCACGCGTTTGGCATTTCGGCTGAATTCGGACTGGGTGAGACGGTCCACCAGCTCCAGGAGAAAAGCGCGTGCGTTTTCCAGTTCCAGCAGTGCGGGGATGGATTCTATTCTGATGGTATTCTGTCCAAAGGGCGTAACGACCATGCCGGCCTGGTCAAAATGCGGGGCGAACTGCCGGATGACGGCAAAATCCCGCGGGTCCAGATCCAGCACCACCGGATCCAGAAGCTGCTGGGACGGCATGGGGGCTTCCCGGCGTGCGCGCAGCCGTTCAAATATGATGCGTTCCCGGGCCGCCTTGGGATGCATCAGAACCAGGCCTTCCGGCGTTTCAAACAGGGCGAATTGCTGGCGGAGTGTTCCCAGATAGGAAAATCCGGCGGAGGCATCCCTTTCTGAAGCTGCGTTTTCATGGGCGTTTCGTGCCGTTTCTTCATCCTCCTGACGGTGAAAATCCAGTTTCCCCTGGGTGGCGGGAACCTGTTTCAAGGGAATGGCCCGGAGGGTAGGGGGAGGGACAGGCCCATGGGATTGTCTGGCAGAGGAGGAAAGCGGCGGTTGGGCGGCGGAAGAAGCAGGGGCCGGTCTGGCGGCCGCCGGGAAAGCAGAACCGGGGTTGGTGGAACGGGCGGGTATTTCCCCATACGGCGCGGTGGTAGAATGGGCAGGAGGAAGAGTTCTCTCCGGCTCCGGCGCGGCGGCAGCGTGGATTTCCTGCCGGGCGTGCTTTTGAAGAGTGTTGGCTATGGCTTCCACAATGGTATTTACCACGTCTGCGGAACGGCGGAATCTCACTTCCTTCTTGGCGGGGTGCACATTGACGTCCACCAGAGCGGGCTCCACCTCCATATACAAAAAAAGCGCCGGATGCAGTCCGGTGGGGAAGCCTCCATAGCCGTCCCGAATGGCCCTGTTAATGAGCTGGTCCTCCACGGGGCGCGTGTTCATAAAGACGTACTGCCCTTTTCTGGTGCGTCTGGCTTCGGAAAGAGGAAGCAGGAATCCCGTGATGGAAATACCGGGGCCGATGGTCGTTTCTATCGGAATCAGGGCCGCCGCTGTGGCAGCATCCGTCAGTGCGGAAATGCGGACGCGCAGATCCGCTGTGGCGGGAAGGTCAAAAACAAGCTGGTCGTCCCGTTTATAGGCAAACCGTACTTGGGGATAAGCCAGGGCATGCAGGCGTATCTGGTGCTCCACATGGGAAGCTTCCGTTTCTGCGGATTTGAGGAACTTGCGGCGCGCTGGAGTATTGTAAAACAAGTCGGCCACCTCAATGGCGGTGCCGGGAGAGACGCCTGAGCTTCTCGGTTCGTGTTCCAGGCCGCCGTCAATGCGTATTTCCCAGCCTTCCAGATCCTGCTGCTGCCTGGTACAGAGTTTGAAGCGGGAAACGCTGGCAATGCTGGGCAGAGCCTCTCCGCGGAATCCCAGGTGTGTGATTTCAAAAAGCTCCTCCAGGGAAGAAAGTTTGCTGGTGGCGTGCCGTTTGGTGCACAGCTCGGCGTCTGCCCGTGACATGCCGCTGCCGTCGTCCGTCACCTTGATCATGCCCACGCCTCCGCGGCGTATCTCCACCCGTACGAATTTGGCTCCTGCATCCAGGCTGTTTTCCACCAGTTCCTTCACAACGGAGGCGGGGCGCTCCACTACTTCTCCTGCCGCCACTTGGCTGGCAAGGGTGGGAGACATGACGTGGATGGATGGCATGGCGATGACGGATTGGAAAAGACTGTTCCAGAAAGCGGAACCCTAGCCGCCGGCGACGATGGAGACAATTTCCACCCGGTCGCCGGGAGAAACCGTCACCCGGGAAAAATCCTGCGGCAGGAGCGCGGCCCCGTTGTGTTCCACGACGACGGGTTTGCCTTTCATGTTCAAAAGTTCCAGAAGCCGGGAGACGGAACAGGGTTCCGCCAGTTCGTACAGGGATCCGTTCAGCATAATATCGTTCTGGGCTGCCATGACGGAAGCTACTGTACCACAACAGGAGAAAAAATCCAGAATCATCCCGCGGGGATGGCATAAAAAAGATTCCGGTGCAAGTCGGAAAAAAGAAAAGCTGGCATCGCGTACGGGACTCGAACCCGTGTTGCCCGCGTGAAAGGCGGGAGTCCTGGACCGCTAGACGAACGCGACTTGAACCGGCTTTGACAACATCTTGGAGGCGGGAGCGGGAATCGAACCCGCGAATAACGATTTTGCAGACCGTCGCCTTACCACTTGGCTACCCCGCCGCTGATGCTGTGCGCGGATACTAGGGAAAAGAACCGCGGGTGTCAATCTCGTTTTTGGAAAAGATGCTTTGTTTTTAAGTGAAGGACTCTCTGGAAACAGCCTTTTTCTTTGGCGGAACGGACAGAGAAGAAGAGAATGCTTGTTTTTTAAGGCATCATGATTGTGCGGCGGAATGCCGCCCGTGCCTGTTGTCAGATCTATATGGAGCAACTTTGTTCCAAAATGGCGTGAATCAGGATATAAAAATGCACCAGGAGTTTTTTTGCAAGTTCACGGCAGCACGTAAAATTAGAGGGGAGGTCGTTCCTCTTCGTTCCGAATGAGGGGGGACTACGCGTTAAACGTGTTGATGGGTTCAGGGAACGCCGCCAGAATACCGGAAGGCTGATGGTTCAGTCTTTCCAAAAAGTAAACAACAACAATAGCAATGAACAATTATATACCAATCAACAAGGCAGTTAATCCCGTCTGCATTTATCAAGGGAATGAGCCTCTTATCAGCAAGACGCTCGGAGTTGACGCGATGACGTTCAACTTTGACGGTTCGGCGTGCGAACACGCCACTTGCGCCGGAGCGCCGGAAATGTTCATCAAGGTCGAGGAAGACGGCCTGTATTATTTCGGCGTAGAAGCCGACGACACAGGCAGCCTGACGATTGCCGGTGAGCAAGCTATAAAAAAGGATGGGACACCACCCAACGGCAAGCTGAATATTGAAACCGATTCCAGGTACCTGAAAGCGGGCTATTACAAGGTGGCTCTGTCGTGGACCAACAACGCCTACACCCCCGTCAGCAACAACGCTGCCGCGTTCAACGTCACGATGGACAGGGAACCCATTCAGGCAGGGAAGTATGAAGGCAACTCGACGATGAAGCGCGAATTCTCGCCGTCCCCCAAAATCAAATTGTGGACGATTGAAAAGGAATCCACTATCACCTGTGAGCCATCCAAGGAAGTGGAACTGGAATTTGAGAAACCGGAACCCGTCTATTTGGAAGGGAATGGTGACTGCAATGTAAGTAGCTTGAGACCTAAGATTTGCGTAACGGTTTGCAAAGATGAATCGGAAAACGTATGGAGGTGTCGTGTTGTTTCCGTTTCTGCCGGAGCCAAGCTAACTATGTATGAAGGCATTTACGTGAATCCCTATGTTGATCCCCCTCTCAATGAAGAAGAAGCCGTCGAAGCGGTCAACGAAATGAACGGCTACCAGGCCCGCGGAAGAGTGGGCACATGGCACACGCCGCAGGCTTCCCTCGCCCACGAAGAACACCACCGCCGTCAATGGGAGGATGCCTACAAGTTCTACTGGAAGGACTCCAAAATACAGGAAATGCTTGAAAAGCAGACTATCTCCTGCGACAAAGAACCGAACATGGATAAAGCCGTGAAGTTCATGCAGGCTCTTGCCAATGAAATGGCATTGGATCTTTGGACGGAGACATCAGCCTATGTACTGGCGTTGCCGGATGATGCCAATGACAGACCCTATTGCGCCGGACAGGAAGTCCTGAACGAGGCAACCGCCTATGTCATTCGTCTGGCCGACGCGATGGGGTGGAACAATGTGCCCAGGTTTATCACGAAACCTGGAACGATCGAGCCGCCCTGTTTCATGCCTCCGGTCAGAGAAGGTGAAACCCGCAGCATGGCTGTTGCGGAGGAACCGGCGTCCTTGATCCTCTCCATGGCGGATACTTCCCAATTCACGGAAGGCAAAATCACAGTCCGCTTCCGCAACGAAGGAAACGAGCCTGTCCGCATTCCCGATGAAATCAACGACGAAACGTCCGATTTCTTTTTCGTGACGGTGTTGAGGACGCAACAGGGGAAAATGCGCGTTCTGAACAGGGAAATAGGCACCATGACCTTCCAGCGACCCTTGAACTACCGGGAGCTTGCACCCGGTCAGGAATACAGCGTCACGATTCCGGTGTGTCTGGATGAAGTCGATCTGGAAGGCTGGAAACAATGTTCTTGTGAACTCGAAACGCGCTACTATAATCAGCAGGGTAAGGATTGTTTCCTGGGGGTTCTCCGGGCAACGGCCAGGCTCACGCTGCAATGAAAAAAATCTTCCGGTATTTAATACTTCTGGCAAGCCTGTCCCTCCATGCTGCGGCATGGGGGGACATGGCCGACAACGGAGTGGAATGCTCCGTGGTGATGGAAAAAACCGAATTTGACGCGAGGGCTGCCTTCCCTGACTTCAAGCTGGTGTTCACGAACAAGGGCGAAAAGACCGTGCGTCTTTTCGATGACTTCTATCCTCTCAAGGATAACGGTCCGCATATTTCCATAGAGATTTTTTGGAAATTGACAAAAGAGAAAAAGGAAAAGGTAGCAGCATATTACCCTCATTATTGCATTGAGCGAGGACAGTTCTTGAACTTCATCACGTTGAAGCCGGGAGAAAGACATGAAGTGCTCATCAAAGATGCGTATCTGTTGATGCACTATTTTGGGCCTTCACGCCGTCTTCGCAATGGTGAGAAATATGAGTTGGAAGTAATCTTTCGTGACGGATATGGAGATTCCGGTGTTCGGAGGAAGTATGTAGGAAGAAAAGATTTCTCCGTGGTCGATCAATCGCCCTGGAGATAGTGAGACATTTTATTACAAGGTGGCTTTAAAGTATGAGAATAACGCTTACGATCCCTCTAGTGGCAATGCGGTCGCGTTCAACGTCACGATGGACAGGGAACCTATCCAGGAAGGGAAGTACGAAGGGAACTCGACGATGAAGCGCGAATTCTCGCCTTCTCCCAAAAGCTCGCGCTGCAATGAAAAAAATCTTCCGGTATTTAATACTTCTGGCAAGCCTGTCCCTCCATGCTGCGGCATGGGGGGACATGGCCGACAACGGAGTGGAATGCTCCGTGGTGATGGAAAAAACCGAATTTGATGCGAGGGCTGCCTTCCCGGACTTCAAGCTGGTGTTCACGAACAAGGGCGAAAAGACCGTGCGTCTGTTCGATGATTTCTATCCCCTCAAGGATAACGGCCCGAATATTTTCATAAAGATTTTTCAAAAACAAACACGAGGGCAGAAGAAAGAAGCTGCGTGGTACAACCCCAGGTATCAAATTGAGCGAGGACGTTTCTTGAACTTCATTGCGCTGAAGCCCGGAGAAAAGCATGAAGTGCTCATTAAGGATGCGTACCTGCTAATGCTCTATCTTAAACCTTTTCGCCGTCTTATCAATGGTGAGAAATATGAGTTGGAAGTAATCTTTCGTGACGGATATGGAGATCCCGGTGTTCGGAGGAAGTATGTAGGAAGAAAAGATTTCTCCGTGGTCGATCAATCGCCCTGGAGATAGTGAGACATTTTATTACAAGGTGGCTTTAAAGTATGAGAATAACGCTTACGATCCCTCTAGTGGCAATGCGGTCGCGTTCAACGTCACGATGGACAGGGAACCTATCCAGGAAGGGAAGTACGAAGGGAACTCGACGATGAAGCGCGAATTCTCGCCTTCTCCCAAAAGCTCGCGCTGCAATGAGAAAATCTTCCAAATTTTAGGGCTTTTGGCCAGCCTGTTCTTCCATGCTCCTGCATGGGGGGATATGGCCGATAACGGGGTTGAATGTTCCGTGGTGATGGAAAAGGCTTCGTTCGATCCAAGAGCCGTTTTTCCGGACTTCAAGCTGGTGTTTGCCAATAAGGGAGAAAAGGCTGTGCGTCTTTTCGACGACTTCTATCCTCTCAAGGAACGCGGGCCGAATATGATCATCAAGATATGGAGTCAGGGAAACGGAAAGAAGGGAAAAAGGCCAACGGCATGGTATCTTCCCTCCTATCAAATGGAGCGTGTCGCGAATCTTATGCGCTTTATTACTCTAAACCCCGGAGAGAAACATGAAGTGCCTGTCAAGGATGCATACCTGCTGCTGACCTGTTTACAACCTCTGGCCAGCGGGAAAATATACGAATTGGAAGTACGTTTCCGGGACGGATATGGAGATCCGGATGCCCGGAGGGAGTATGTGGGGAAAAAGGATTTTATCGTCATTGATCAAACTCCCAGGTGAATTTGAAAAATTAATATAGCCCCGTTCATGAAATATGAACGGGGCTTTTTTGTGGAGGGGAGGCAAACCCCTTCTTTGGAATTTTAAACTATGAAGCCTGTGCTAAGGGGTATTCAGGGAATGAAATTTGAATGCTGAAATAAACGACGATGGACAGCAGGGGGACTCGTTTTTCCTGTAAATCCAGGGAAGGGATATTTCCGTAACATGGACGGGGAAAGTTTCAGGAGCCGGTTGTGTCCGCCCGTGCAGTGTAAAGGCCGCTGTCAGACTGGCGGTGACTCCGCATTGATGCAAATGGTTCGTACGCGTTTTCTAACGGCTGGATAGAAGTTGTTTCAACTCCGGAAGGCGAAAGTGCAGCGGAGGAAGTTCTTGCTCAAGCTCAGCTGATTTTTCTTTTCTCAGCATTTCAGCCCGTTCTTCCAGTTTTCGGGCTTCTGCCAGAATTTTGCGTATTTCCTGCCGGCCCCGGCCTATATGGGCGACGGCCCGGGAAGGATCCGGAGTAAAATCCGGTCCTCCCTTAAGATATTTTTCAAAGTATTGCTGGTAGCGTTCCGCCAATTCCCTTCCTCTGGCAAAAAGCTTGCGGTCTTCTTCCACATAGGCCGTCACGGCGGGATCCACGTTTTTCGTGCTCAGGTCCGCCAGTTCTTCGTCCCTTTCCCGCAACAGGTCAGCCGCATCCCTGCTGCTTTCTTCCAGGCCCGGAAGGGTAGGGTTCTTTTTCAGTTTCAGGAGGCGTTGCACCAGTACGTCGCTTTTTTCCGAGTATTCCGTATTGATGTCCGCCGCCTTTTTCCAGTAGGAGACGGTAGGATCACCGCAGGAGACCATCAGGAACGCGGCCAGCATAGGGAGCATGCGCCGCAGGAAAACAGGGGCATTCATTTATCCTTTGTAGCATGCCCCAGGCGGGAATCAAGGGTGTTTTCCGTTTCCCCTGTTGTTGTTTCGCGTTGAAAAGCGGTGAAGCTTAATTGATTTCAATTCCGGAGTTTTTCTTTTCCACCGGAGGGGGCATTTCCACCACGCCGCAGCTGTTTCCGGGGGTCAGCAAAATTTCCACTTCCAGAGGCAGGGTCGTATCCGCCAGCAGCCCTTCCGGGATGGATATGCCTATGGGAGCGGAGCTTTTACCGGGCAGCACTTCCTGGGGGGAAATGATGTCCAGAATGAGGCGCCCATGTTGGAGAATATTGATTTTACTGATGGAGAAGGCATCCTTCAGGCTTGTATTGTGCAGAGTAACGCCCTTGAGCTGGGACGGGGCGAACGGCCCTGGAATAGTGAAGCGCAGAATGGTGTTTTTTTCTCCGGCAAGGGGAAGCCAGTACGCCGCGATAGGCGCGTTGGGATTCAGGCTGTCCGTGGAGTAGGAGGATCCATTGAGGCGTTCCATCATCAGGCTGGAAAGTTCCGGGGAGGCGGGTACGCCCCAGCCCTGGGAGTACATGAGGGAAAGCAGGTACAGGGCCTCCTGGTCCCGGTATTGGACCGCCATTCTCAGGAAACGCGCTGCCTGGGCGTAATCCCGGGAGGCAAGGGGAGGCTGCTGGGGAAGGCGGGGAAAGTAGGAGGGGATGTCCATGAGCAGAATGCCCAGCTCCTTCATGGCTTCATAGCACCCTCCTGTGGCGGAACGGTAAAGCCATTCCACGCCTTCTTCCGGCCTGGAACCGTCGGGACAGTCCGGAGATATGAGGGTTTTCCCCAGTGCCTGCTGGGCTATCGGGTAGCCGGCTTTGGAAAGTTGCTCCAGGGCCGGCAGCATACCCGGCATGGAATTTGCCTGGTCGAGAATATTTTTGTTCTCCGGGGAGGGCGCGGCGATTGCCGCCACAAGATTTTTGTAGGCCGGGTCATGGAGCAGGGCCGGTTCCGGTACGGGGGGAGCAGCGATGAAACGGATTTTCGGGAAGGCTTCCTCCGTGCGTTTCGTCTCGTTTTTGAAACATGCCATTTGCATGGGAACGGCCTGGTGGGCGGCATTTTCAAAGGAGTACGTGTAGGTGCGGTCCGTGGACAGTTCCGGAAGTGCGGGAAAGAAGAAGGTGGAGGTGGATTGCCCCGGCACCGTGAAGGAGGGGACGGCATTGATGGAGCGGTCTACCAGGACGCCGTTGGAGTCCCGGATGGTGAGGTACAGTTTTTCCCCGTTTGCTGCCGGGGGAATGATTTGGAGATAAATGCAGGAGATGCGCAGTTTTTCCGGCAGGATGGGAGGAAGCCCGGAACGGGTCAGGATGGTGTCGTCAAGGCGCAAACGGAACTCCGTCAGCGACCGCGGTTCCAGCGCCGCGTCTTCCGTTATTTTGAGTTCCGGAATGCGGATGGATGCCAGATCCCGTGGCGGCGGTTCCGGTTCTCCCACGTTGGAGCTTGCCGCGGGCTGCTGGATGGCTTCCTTGATGGTATTGATGGTAGTGCCCATAGGGGCTTTTTTCATGTAATCCAGCAGATAAAATGCTCCCGCTCCCAGCAGGATGGTGCATGCGCTTCCTACCAGCAGGGACATCATGTGGCGGTTGCGGCGAAGAGCGCGTGCGGACTGCCTGCGTGAGGCGGAATGAAGACCGTCCGTTCCGGTGGCGGCCTTTCTGCTGCCGATGTTTTTCCCGGCGCCGGGAGTTGGCATTCCTTCCGGATGGGCATGGCGGAGGTCTGCCGGGAGGACTTGAATAGTGGCGGAGGATTCTTCCCCGGAAATGGCGCAAATGTCGTGAATCCATTCGCCGGCAGTCTGGTAACGGCAATTGATCTGGGGGGCCAGCGCCTTGTCCAGGGAAAGCAGGAACTGCCTTGAATAATAGCGGGTGAGCACGGGATCGCTGTGCAGCGGCTGCATTTCATCTTCCGCCAGGCGCGCTTCCGCGCGGTCCGGAGGATTTCCTGTAAGCAGGGCGTAAAAAGTGGCCCCTACGGAATAGAGATCGCTCCACGGGCCGATATTCGTTTTGCCCAGCGCCTGTTCCGGGGAGGAATACCCCTGGGTGGTCAGGACGGTGGCGGCATGAAGTTTCAGGGCATGCCGTGCCGCTCCGAAGTCGATCAGCACGGGCGTGCCTTCCTCCGTCAGCAGGATGTTGCCGGGTTTGATATCCCGGTGGTAAATGTGCCGGGAATGGAGATAGTCCAGAATCCGGAGCAGGCGCGTCAGCAGCCCCTTGAGTTCGTCTTCCGTATACCGGTGCCCGGTGCTGTGAAGTTTTTCCCCCAGATAATCCAGGGAAAGGCCGGTAATATGCTCCATGGCGAAGTAGGCCGTGCCGTTGGCTTCAAAGACGGAAAGGATTCTGACGATGCCGGGGTTGTTGAGCTCCGCCAGCGTCTGAGCCTCGCTCAGAAAGCTTTTCAGAGCCCAGGTGTAATTTTCCAGATCGTGTTCATTATTGGGCCGGATATGCCCGGTCAGAGGGTCCCGGTAGGAGTATCTTGAAGGGAAGTTTTCCTTGATAACCACGTTGCGGTTCAGGAACAGATCCTTCGCCAGGTATGTGATGCCAAAACCTCCGCTACCCAGGACGCGGATGATTTCATATTGTTCCAGGCGCGTGCCGGGAGCCAGCTCCCGCTGGTAAACGAAAAAGGCCCCTTTTTCTTCCGCATGGGGCAGGGGCGGACGTCCGGGCAGAATCTGTTCCAGGCCTGTCGTCGGAGCGGGAGGCGGGACTTGCCCTGTCACCCGGGGCTGGTCGTCTGGCTGGCCTTCTTCTGCTGGCATGAGGGGAAAGTTCCTGAAACGGAGCTGGAGCATTCTTATATGCCGCGGAAGTCAAGTCAAGGGGAATGCCTGTTTTCCTCCGTCTCCGGGGGGGGCGGTATGGAAGATGTTTTCCTGACGTTAAATGGACGCAACAAACCCGGAAGGCAAAATGAAGGAGGAAGTTTTCTGCGGTGCCCTTTCTGCCTGTTCCTCTCGCAGAGGTTTGCGGCATTCCGGGAAGCTTGTTTCTTCAAATGTTCAGGGTTTATGGCGTTTGATGAATTCCCGGGCTGCTTTCAGGTAGGCGTCCGCCGCAGCTCCGGAAGGATCGTGTTCAAAAATGGTGTGGCCGAAACTGGGGGCCTCCCCCAGCCGGATGGAGCGGGGGATGACCGTTTTGTACAGCATCTGGGGCAGATGCCGTTCCACCTGGTCGATGACCTGGCGGGAAAGATTGGTGCGGCCGTCATACATGGTCATCAGTACTCCTTCATGCCGAATGCGGGGATTGGCGCCGCTGGCGCAGATTTGCGCCGTCACGTGCAGAATCTTGGCCAGCCCTTCCAAACCGAACCATTCGCATTGGAGGGGAGTCAGCACTTCGTCGCAGGCGGCCAGGGCGGAGGTCATTAAAACGCCCAGGGAAGGTGGCGTGTCCATGATGCAGTAATCATAGGTGTCTGACTCCCGCAGGGGAGCGAGCGTTTCCCGGAGGCGGGTCAGATGGTTGCCGGAACGGGCCAATTCTATTTCCACGCCGGCCAGGTCCATGGTGGAGGGGATGATATCCAGCCGTTTCCTGCCGGAAGGCAGGATGCACTCTTCCGCCGGAAGCTGGCCGAGCAGGGCCGGATACAGGCTGGGCATGTCTTTTCCGTCAATGCCCATGCCGCTGGTGGCATTGGCCTGCGGGTCCAGGTCAATGACAAGGATTTTCTTTTTCAGCTGAGCCAGGGCGGCAGCCATGTTGATGGCCGTAGTGGTTTTTCCCACTCCCCCCTTCTGGTTGGCGATGGCGATGATTTTCATTCAGGAAAAGGATGCGGAAAAATGGTAGCATAACGGGAGGTCCTTTCAATCATTTTCCCGGAGAGCCGGAAGCTCTCTCAAGCCTCAGGGCTTTCTCCCTTGGGGGGCGGTGTGTTTCAGGGAGGGGAAGAGCGGGGGAGAAACGCTGCCGCAGATACGGCGTCAGGGAGCTGTTGGAATGGCGGGGCGTTCGGAAGACAGGATAAGACGGAAGCCCAGCGCGTTATCCCTCGTATTTTCCGGCAGGGGAGTGCGGATGGAAGTGGTGAGCTGTTTGGGGCGGAAGGACAGGTAGCTGCCTCCGCGGGCGACGCCGTAGTTGCGGATGGGGAGAGATTCCGGCCCCCCATAGGAATCGTCTACCCATTCCATGACGTTTCCTTCCAGGTCGTACAGGCCCAGGTGGTTGGGCGGAAAGGTTTTTACGGGAGCCGTGTATGGCTGCCCGTCGTTATATCCTACGATAACGCGGGAGGACGGCAAGTAAATCAGGGCGGACTGATCCGCAAAATTTCCCGTTTTATCAGGCGGCGGCCATGAATACCCCCACGGGAAGGCTTCCCGGGAGTTTTCATGAGGCAGCGTCTTTTCATAGGGGGAGGCTCCCTGTTCATCCGTCAGACGCACCCAGGAACTCCATTCCTCATCCTTGGGAAGACGGTAGGAGTCGTGCTGATCAATCAAGCCCAGTGCCCGCTCCTTGCTGGTAAGCCATCTGGCGAAGGCGCGCGCATCCTGCCTGCTGACGTTCACCACCGGGTGGTCTTCTCCCTGGGGAAAGCCGGGCCGGGCCGGAGCTTTCCTTCCGGTAGCTTTCAGGAATTCCTGAAAGTCCTTTACGCGCACTTCGTGGGTCATGACCAGAGCATTTCCTCCCACAGGAACCAATTTGATGCCCAGGCTGTTAGTCCAAGGCGAGCCAAAGACGACGGACTTGTCCGGCTCCAACTGCAGGGAAAGGTATAAATCCTGCGGATCCAGCCCCCTGCGGCGCATGGTGGCGTGCCCCGGCAGTTTGATTTCAATGACGTAGGGAACCTGGTTGACGTATTCTTCAATGGGGGTGCGCCCGATGAGCCTGTTATTGAAAAAGACGCTGGCTCCCGGCGGATTGGTGGTGACGGTAATGGGCACCTGGAACACGCGGGTGACGTTCAGGACGTAGGCATTGTGATTTTCCGTGCTGCCGGAAGCCTGCGGAAGCGGATCCGCATTGATGGAAAATTCCTTGCCCAGCAGCCCCTCCCGTTCGCATTTCTTGTTCAGCCATGCCAGGTAGGCCGTGATGCCGTCCTGCGTGAGCAGGGCCACATCCTTCTCCGGATGCCCCGGTTCCGTCTGTTCCCTTTTCATCTGGAAATTCCCTTTCTGGCGGTCTTCCCTCAGAAATTTGTTGAACAGGGCGGCGGTAAGGGGGCCTTGCGCCACATGGCGTGTTTCTGCGGGCAGGTACGTAACACCCTCCGTATCCTTCCAGGGCTGGCTGTCCGTAGGGGGATGGTACTCCTTCAGCACACCGCCCAGGGCCAGCGTGGACCCTCCTTTGACGGTTCCCGCTTCTTCCTTGTCCGCAAACCCCGATTTCTTGATGGTATAGGCTACCGGGGAGCCGGAAGGCAGTTCAATGGGGCCGTAGGGCGTTTCATCCAGATAGTTGCCGTCCGCATCATACACGGACGCTCCCGCCGGGGAGCTGGTCACCAGCACGTATCCGGTCCGGGATTCTTCTTCCGGAGCGGATGATTGGATATCCGGATGAACATCCGAGGCAGGTTCCTCCGGCGGATGCTGGCTGTTGTTGAGCCATAAAGCCCCCCAGTAGGCAGTCAGGGCTCCGGCGACGGCTGCAGCCAGAAGCTGAAGAGCCCGTCTGAGTTTGCGGCGTTTCTTTTTCTTCTGAAGACGAAAACGGGAAGGAACTTCATACCCCCGGAGGGCGTCTATTTTTTCCGCCAGCTCCTCTGCGGAATCAATGGAGCATTCCTCAATGCGGGGTTCCGCCGCCTGGCAAATGATGGTGTTGAAGGCCTGCCATTTCTTGCGCACGGTGCCTTCCGGCAAGTCATCCGGGAGTTCGGGAAAATCCATGCGGTCCTTTCCCGTGCTGATTTCATATAGAACCTTGGCCAGCGCGTAAACGTCCGCCCTCCGGGTGCCGGGGCCGTCGGGGGGGATGAATCCCTCCGTCCCTACAAAGCTGCGCTGGTCCAGATGGGCCACCAAGCCTATGTCCGCCAGTTTGGGGCGTCCGTTGACAAAGATGACGTTCGCCGGCTTGATGTCCCGGTGCGTCAGGTTCTTGCTGTGCAGGTACAGCAGGGCGTGGGCCAGCTGGCTGCCTACCTCCAGGCAGTAATCCAGGGGAAGAGGCTTGTTGCCGGAAAACTTCTTGTCCGTCTGGAGCGTGCGCGGAATATATTCGTCCGGTGTAATATGAACCCCGGTGCGGGCGTCGTCGCCCAGTTCCATGACGTAATAATAAAACGGGGAATCCTGGTCATGCCTCCCTACATGCAGGATATGGACCAGCCCCGGATGGTTGCGGGCGATGGGTTCATACTGGAGAATGCCCTCAAATTCCCGGTTGAAAGAACGCTCGTCTTCAAAATCCTCCCTCCATACGATTTTGACGGCGCGCCACGCCCCGGTCAGGGATTTTGCCAGCCATACTTCTCCGTACGCGCCGCTCCCTATCTGGCGCACAACTTCATGGTCCGGAATGGAGGGAGTGGGACGCACCACCCGCTTGACGGGCAGCGTCGGCAGGTTGCCGCCGGGCATGGGTGATGCGTCCGAAGCCATGGAAAGCGCGGGAATCAGGAAATAACGCCCAGGTTTTTACCTACCTTGCAGAAGGCCTCAATCGCCTTGTCCAGCTGTTCGCGGGTATGGGCAGCGGAAATCTGCGTGCGGATGCGGGCCTGTCCCTTGGGAACGACGGGATAGAAGAAGCCGACGGCGTACACTCCTTCGTCCAGAAGTTGGGCGGAGAATTTCTGGGACAGGACGGCATCTCCCAGCATGACCGGGGAAATGGGGTGGTCCTTGCCGCCGATGGTGAATCCGGCTCCCGTCATGGCGTCACGGAAATACTTGGTATTGGCTTCTACGCGGTCGCGCGCTTCCGTGGACTGTTCCAACAGGTCCAGCACTTTGATGGAAGCGGCTACGATAGCCGGGGCCACGCTGTTGGAGAACAGGTACGGGCGCGCCTTCTGGCGCAGGACATCCACCACTTCCTTCGGGCCGGAGACGTAGCCGCCGGAAGCGCCTCCCAGTGCCTTGCCCAGGGTACCGGTGGTGATGTCTATATGGCCGAACAGTCCACGGTATTCATGCGTGCCGCGGCCCTTTTCGCCCAGGAAGCCCGTGGCGTGGCAGTCGTCAAAGTGGACAATGGCATTGTACTTGGCAGCCAGCTCGTGAATCTTGTCCAGCTGGGCAATGATGCCGTCCATGGAAAAGACGCCGTCCGTGGAAATCAGCTTCACGCGCGCTCCGGAGGCGTCCGCTTCCTGAAGCTTGGCTTCCAGGTCTGCCATGTCGTTGTTGGCATAACGGAAGCGCTTGGCTTTGCAGAGGCGCACGCCGTCAATAATGGAAGCGTGGTTCAGGGAATCGGAAATAATAGCGTCGTCTGCAGTCAGGAGGCCTTCAAACAGCCCGCCGTTGGCATCAAAGCAGGAGGGAAACAGAATCGTGTCTTCCGTGCCGAGAAATTGGGTAAGACGTTCTTCCAATTGACGATGAAGGGTCTGCGTGCCGCAGATAAAACGCACGGACGCCATACCGAAACCCCACTGGTCGATGGCTTTCTTGGCGGCTTCCATCACTTCCGGATTATTGGCAAGGCCCAGATAATTATTGGCGCACATGTTGATGACGGAGCGTCCGTCCTTCAGCGTCACCTGGGAGTACTGTTGGGAGGCGATAAAGCGTTCTTCTTTGTAAAGTCCTTCCGCACGCAGTCCGTCCAGGGTGGAAGTGAGGATGTTTTTGAATTCGGGGGTATACATGTTGAATAATGGAATATGAATTGAAATAGTCAGCAAGTGAACGATCAAGGATCACACGATTGCTCCCGTATCATTATCACAACGGAGGCGGGAGGAAAAGCTTAAAGAATACGGCCTGATGCCCGGAGGCGGGAGCCGTCCTTTCCCCGTGCAAAGTAAAAAAGCGGCAGGGGCGCAGGCATCCGCGCCTTACCTGAAAAAGAAGGCAAAACGTCGGAAAAATCAGCATTTCCCGGATACCGGGCAAAAAGAAAAGCCCCCGCCCGTTCACGGAAAAGGGATTTGATGCACCAGTGGATATTCGGATGCGCTTGGAAAAAATAAAGGCCGGAGCTGATTTGCTCCCTTAAACCTCCATTATCGGTTCCGGTTATGCAATCATCCTCCCGTTTTCTTACGGAGCCGCGGATTTGGCTGAATTCCAGCCCTTCGCATGAACCTCAAGCCGGAACCGGTTTCCGGCAGGGAGAACTTTCCTTTTTCTGGACGCCATGGGGAAACCTCTGCGATGCAGGCGTCCGGAGCAATTCCTATGATCCGTTTCAGGATACCTGGAGGGAAGGGGATGAATACGATGCATCCCGGTACAAGGGGAAAGGTCCATTTTTTTTCGGAAACCGGCCCTTCAACGTTAAGCTGCTGTTCAGAATGGTCTTCAAGGGCAAATGCCCCCCTCTTTGCCCCCCACCTTCAGGTGAATTTCAGGGAATCTTTTCTGGAGCGCCGGGCAGTACTGTTTCCCCCTCCTTCTGAATCTGTTGCCTCCGTGGGGAAGGACGGAATAAAAAAAGTTCAGCGTTCCCCATCCGGCTTAAAGGGAGGAGGCCGCAACCTGGGGTTTCTTGGCGGTTCAATCCCCGGTTTTCAGGGAAAATTCCATCATCCGGTCCCCCTCGAACGTGAAAAACGCCTCAAACCGTTTCCCGTCCAGCATGGCGGGCAGCCAGAACCGGTCATCCTGCCACATGAGGTCATAGGGAATCCCGTCCACCGGACACCAGAAGGGCTCCGCCTCGGGGGTTTCCGTGGGGGTGCCTGTAAAAGACGTCGCCATAAACACATGGCAGCGGATTTCCGGAATGGTGCCGCAGGCAAAGGAAAAATTCAGCACGCCCATTTCCCGGGCATCCTCAATATCAATGTGAAGCTCTTCCCGAACTTCCCGCAAAACGCATTGCAGGGCCGTTTCCCCCGGTTCAAACTTTCCGCCGGGGCCGTTCACCTTGCCCGCGCCGATTCCCCTCTTTTTGCGTATCAGGAGAATCCTTCCTTTCTGCACCACGAACATTAACGTGGCGAGAATATCGGGGGTCCACTGTGCGGGCCATTGAAAGCCGCTGCTTTTTTCTTGCATGGGCGCATATTACAGGATGGGAAGGGAATCATGAAGAAAAATGCGGAATACTGTGACCATCACACATGCTTGAAAAGGGTTGAATTCTCTTAAAGAAGCTTGAAATGCCTTGAAAATGCGTGTTTGTTGCGGAGGAATGGGAGGGAGCAGAAGAAGTCGCGCCCATAAATGCCCGTAAGGGGGCATTTCCTGAGTGGAGGGCGTTAGGGATATATGCCATACTTGTTCACATTCGGATGCTCCATCAACCTTCGAGGTTTCTGCAGGGCGGGATAAAAAGGGAAATTCCTTTTCCGCCATGACTGGAATGAATCTCTTTTTCCTTTTCCCGCAAGGCCGTCGCGTTCTATGCTTCTTTATCTCTCCCGGTTTATATTTCGCCGGAAGGTTTACTTTCAACATTTGCAAAAGCATGTATGACGTCGTAGCTCTCGGAGAATTGCTGATAGACTTCACTCCCTGCGGAATAAATGACCGGGAACTGCCCGTTTATCAGGCCAATCCGGGCGGAGCGCCCTGCAACGTCCTGTCCATGCTGTCCAGGCTCGGGCGCAAAACCTCCTTTATTGGCAAGGTGGGCCACGACATGTTCGGGAAAATGCTTCGCCGCACGCTTCAGGAAGAAGGCATCGGAGATTCAGGTCTCGTCGCATCCCGGGAAGTCAATACGACGTTGGCTTTCGTTCAGATTGACGAACACGGAGACCGTGAATTTTCCTTTTACCGTAATCCCGGCGCCGATATGAAGCTGACTGCGGGAGAAGTGGACCTTGAATTGGTGGAGCACGCGCGCGTCTTCCATTTCGGGACGATTTCCATGACGCATGATGATGTTCGGAGGGCTACCCGGCATGCCGTCAGCCATGCGCGGAAAAAAGGAGAACTCATCTCTTTTGACCCCAATCTCCGTCCGCCCCTGTGGCCTGATATGAAACTGGCCCGGGAACAAATGCTCTACGGATGCGGCGCATGCGGCATCATGAAAATAGAAATGGAGGAACTTTTCTTTCTCACCGGCTGCGCCACCATGGAAGAAGGATTGAGGATTTTGCAGAGGGAGTTCGACAATTTGCGCCTTATTCTGGTGACGGGGGGCAGAAAAGGAAGCTGGGCTGCCTATGAAAGCAAACTTATTCACCAGCCTACGTACTTGAATGTCAAGACTATTGACACAACAGGAGCCGGAGACGCCTTTTTGGGATGCTGCCTGGACCGGATTTTGGAAACCGGGCTGGAAAACCTGACGGAAGGCCAGTTGGCGGACATGCTTTTATTCGCCAATGCCGCCGCTTCCATTGTGACGACACGCAAGGGAGCCATCCGTTCCATGCCGAGCCGTGAAGAAGCCGTGGCCCTGATGGCGGAGGGTTTTTAACGGATGCCGTAAGGGCCAATCCTTTACTGATTACGTCCGGATTGTTTCCGGCAAGTAAGAGTTCGGGGGGGCCGGAAGTGGGGAAATGCCTTTCTTTTTATAGCGCATGCCCTCCCCTGTTGATAAAAAATGTGTTGCGGCTTATTTTCCCGCCGGCGGCAAACGAAAACCGCAAGAGCTGGAAACCAGCAACTTGCGGTATGAAAGAGGATGGTGCTCGGGAGGGGACTCGAACCCCTACGGTTTATCACCACTAGATCCTTAGTCCTATGCATTACTATTGATTATCAATAATAAACGTTTTTTAACTCCTCTCGGCTACCAATAGGCTACCAAACGTGCAGAAGCAAGCCCTTTTTGAATGCCTTTTCGCAGGTGTAAAATCTGCCCTCTTATGTCTTTTTAAGAGATTGGAAATTTACTCTATATTCAGAATTCACTGCATTAGTAAATTTCCGAATATGGAGTAAATCAAGCGAATGCAAGAAGGGTTTTGTTGGTCGAATGAGGTTGAGTATTTTCCTAGGACAACTTCACCATGTCCGCTAATTGCAGGAAGTACTCTGTCGACCAGATATTAAGCGTGTTCTGATCTTTGATGAAAGGCATGACATCGTCCTTTCCAGAAAATTCAATTAGTTCTTTTTCTTGTTCGTCTTTTCGGCACATGCCCGGATAATGGAGATATCCATCCCGGTGATCATGTCCCAGTCAGCTCTCAGGTACTCATTCAAATAAGACCGCATGGTCTTCATCGACTGAATGTGAAGATTGGATGAAGAGACAATCAAATCGCACAAAGCTTTTTCGGGAGTCGCTGTCAGGTAGAAATACCCTTCTTCCGTCTTTTGCCGGGTCAGGCCAATCGGAAAATAAGCCTCGGGCGCCTGAATGTGTACTCGTAACGACCTGTCGCATTGTCAAACACCTTGCTCCGCTTCATGCAGGAGGACTTGAGAAGAGCCACCCGTTCCGGTATCACTCCTGCCCTGGATAATACCGTTTCATAAGAAACATAGGAGGAATGAAGAAGATGGTTCGCGACAAGTTCACGAGAATAAGTGCCCTCCCCTTCTTCAGGAAGACACAGGTAAATCTCCCGGCGAAGATTGAGAATGACGCCTTCTCTCTGCAGGAGGGATATTTTGACCATGGGAGCCTTGTACTCCTTAAGCGCAGACTTAAGGGTATGTGTATTGACAGGGACAGTCTCAAACTATTTGGACAGAAAAGAAGCCATGTGATCGAATAGAGAAAAGTTAGCGAGAATTGCAGGAAAAATCAGCTCAAAATGAAACAAGTGTGCAAAAATCGCTAAAATTGATGACGAACGTGAAGAATATTCAACGGTAACTTTGTCAATGAGAGGATAAATGCTCCCCTTGTAATCGCTCCCTCGTCGTACTGAGGTTGACAAACCAGATATTCCCAGACAGTGGATAAGAAGAAATCACTCGCAAGAACTCTTTCCGATACCTCTTTTACTGAAAATTGCTTCATTAACAACGCAACAAAGCCTCTGCCGCAGTCACGAGAGTTTGACGAATTTCCAGAGCCATTTCAGAAGAAACGTGTGTCCCCACAAAATCGGCAGCTTTGGAGGGACCTTCGTCTTCTTCCCTGCTAAAATAGGTTTCCAGACATTGAAGTGCGTCCTGTGTTGCCGTATTGCCCGATTTCTTCTCGAATGCAAACTGTTGGAAAATATTCCAGCCATCCTGATGTTTCCCATCGTAGTAACGCATGACGTAGTACAGGTCGTAGGCATCCTTGGGTTGGCGGCGATGAAGAAACGCCCGCAACTTAAGCATCAGGAAAGCTCCTGCTTCACAAACACGCAGAGGAACCTGTATGGCTTCCCCCTCTTCATCCGGAACTTCAAACATGATTTTGCGGGAGGACTCGATAGCCCGTTTAACGCCCAGCAAATTACTGGCTCTGATTCCGGCTATTTCTATCGAACTGGTGGGGTGGACGTGTTCTGTGAGAAAGTCAATAGGGATACGAATGCCATCTATATCTGCTATAAAACGTCCTCCTTCCTTCTGATCTTCCCGGTACCCCAATGCTCTCAATTTCCAATCGATAGGTGACATGTCCCCGTCTACAGCAACACTGATTCCCAAATCCACATCAAGAGTCACCGGCCTCAAGAGAGTGGTATTCATATTGCCGGAACAGATGAACCTGGGCACCAGGCCCCCTATTAAAACCATGCCATGACGATAGTTTTCCAAGGCTCCCCACAGGGAGGCAAGTACCTTTCCCGCATGATTCGTAATAACTTCGCTGTAGCTGGTATAATGATTAAATTTCATGATTCCTGCAAAAATCCGGACATTGTTCAAGGGCCTCCAGGGCTTCTTCACTCCTCAGCCCCTGTCCCTTCAAATCGATATAAATTTGCGCATCCGAAACCAGCGGGACATGACGGGAACGTTGGAGTTGACGCAGGACATCCTGATCTTCAGAATAGAACAAGAGCAGATTTCCCCCTTGTTCCACTCTTCTTCCCACCAACCCCGGAGACAATTCAGACAAATCCGGAATACGAGACACATAGGCACTACAAATGACTGGTTCCGTAAAAGAGGCGCGTTGCCAGGCTCCAACCCATTGTGTAAATCCTACCCTGGCTCCGTTCTTCTCCGCCCACTGGAGCAACATATCAGCCAGTTCGGCAATACCGATTCCTACAATGGAATACCGGACAACTCTCTGATGAGCGCGCTTTTCATGCCATATGTCCAACAACTCCCGTTCATGAAGAAGAGAAACTTGCCGATAAGGATGACGATCAATAAATTGCCTATCTTCCAGCCCCTTGATGACTTTATTCACCAAGGCTGTACTTGTTCTTGTTGATTCGGCCAAATCCTTTTGGCTCCATTTTTTGGAAACATTGAAAAGAAGAGCCCGGACAATGCGTTCGCTTTTACCGGAGAACAGGTCTTTGGCGCCTTTGTTGAATCGAAATCGTTTCAAGGGGCTTCCAGTATTGCCAAAATAAACTTTCCCTTTTTTGTAATAAAACGCTCCATTGGGATCAGCAACGGCAACATGAGCTTCCAAGGCTTTTTTAACGAACGGCCCCGCTGGAATACAGGGAAGAACGAGTAATTGATCCCTAAAGGAATCCAGATTTCGAGGCGGCATCAGCCTGTAAACCGTCGGCAGTTCAATGTATCCCTGCGGCCTCCCGGCATCATCATATTCCTCAAAATCAAGAACCACTCTGGTCGGCTCAATGGACAGTCGCGGAAAGTCCCATGTATCGTGAAGCTTTGCGAATGCCTCACGCAATTCATTTTCTGTAGAAATAAGGGATGCTTCCTGCCTTGACTCCATAGGACTTTTCTACTTGATCTGCTTTGTATGCACAACATAAATTTACTCTATATTCAAAATTCACTGCGTCAGTAAATTCTACCTATAGAGTAAATTCGAGCTCTAAAGTTTTTGAGTGAATGATTAAAAAGGGGGCAACGGCAACTATGTCAATGAGAGGATGAATGTTCCCTTTGCAAGCGCTCCCTCGTTGCCCTGAGGTCGACAAACCGGCTGCTTCCAAGGCACAGGATGCAAAGCATGCCGTTCTTTTCCCAGTTGTAGACGGTTCTGCGACAGGGGCAGGAGGAACTGTCGAACAAATCGGTTCCTTTCGGGAAAAGAGACAATTTGACAAGCTCGGTTTCTTCCATGACGTATCGGAACCCGTTGCCGAGGGCTTGCCGTGCCAATCGTTGAGACAGAGCTTTCATATCTATGTAGTTCGTCTTACCTATCCGTTTTACAGGAAGGCATCTGTCTTCAATCCAGGCATGGATAGTTCCCCAGGAGGGTGATGAGCCCGGAAAGAAAATTCCGGAGCTGGTCATGAATTGACCGATACGGCAGTATTGAGGTACTTGTATGGGAGATGCTTGTTTTGAATGCATCCCTCTGGAATTTACCCATATAGCCGAACTTCCTGACAACTATCGAACTACCGAGGAATAGATCGAATTTTATTCGTAATACGTTGATAAATAATAATCAAATATTAAGCTTCCATTTTGCTTCTTGCCTGAGGAAGGCCTCATCTTAATCTAAACCACCTATAATCATGACTACTCAAGGTCGAGCTCATTTACCTTCCCTCCAATCCGAATATTGGGAGTACTCGGAGACTGTCTCTATCGAAACGCCACAGGGAAAACAAAAGCGGGTATCTTCCGCCAGAGATCGTCTTATAAGGAGCTGGAGAGAAATCCTGGCAAACTCAAAAACAAATCCGGGGGTATCTGTGAGAAAAAATCACAGAGAAGAAACGCTTCTTAAAGAAATTAAAAAGGACCTCAGAGAAAAAGGAGGATATCTGCGTGCGTGGAGGTATTCCCCAAATGCCCCCATTCGCATGGAGATCCACACATCTTCCTTTCAATACAGGCAGGCTCTTTTCCCCAGGCAGCTCCTGACCTCAAAAATCAAGGATGCTGGTGTAGTAGATGAATACGGACGTTTTTCGGAAGAGTATCTGAACCTTTACTACTCCTTGCCTTGGGAATTGTACTTCGATGAAAGTATTAGACTCGAATCACACCCTCTGTTCGACTCAAACTGTTCTCTTGATGATGAGAAGGTATTGAGAAGCGAAGCTGTATATGCGCAATCCATCGTTAAAACACCCCGGGAATGCGAACAGTTGATACTGAAACTCCGTAGAGCTGCTGGCATGTTAAGGGCATTGCCTTTGAAAAAGGCCGCAAAGTTCCTGGAAACGCCCGTTGAAGATTTTGAAAATGAATCTCCATTGGACGCCAGAGACACATTGGGTTGGACGTTGGATATCACCTCCGCCGAAATAGCCAAAGAAGCAGACAGAATTCTTGCCATGGATACGATCCTGCCGGCAGAAAAACACGATGGAGTCAATAGCTGGCGTGCCCTCAAACTTGTTTTCATCGCACTGTGTGCGGAAAAAGGATTTAAGAATTTCACTCGCTGGGATGTACGTGAAAAATGGCTTCAATTGTTTGCGCCTCCCAACTCCTGCAAGAAAGACTCTTTTTCAATCCTGTCCATTTCTTCCGGGTTGCAGGAAGGAGGAGCCAAATGTTCATCCAATACCAAGTTGGCACAGCTTTTGACTCGTTGGGGATTCGGCTGGTTTCCGACTTCGTAAAAATGGATTTCATTTTTCGGAAAATGAACCATTGAGTTTTTAAAAGTCGGCATGCAGGAACCATGTCCTCTCTGTATCCGTTTCTCATGTACTACGGATATGGGACGTGCTCGATATTTGGCATATTCATTGTAAGTTGCTTGTGACTGAAAGTCAGGAGAGGAAATTCCATGTCCGATAGTTGATTAAATTACCCGCAGTCTGAGTAGATTCCGAAAGGATGCGGTCAGCACAGGCATCCTCCATATCGGAATCTCAATGCTGTCGAATCAAAGAATTCGTAGATAATAACGAGATTTTTTCATTAGGCTCTACACCCTCCCGGGTACTCATTTATTCATGGATCAAAGAAGGAATTCTTCCCTGCAAAAGAATAAATGAAGAAAGGGTTATACATCTGTCGGCATTGAAGACATGCTTGGAAGCGCAGGCCCTGCAGAAGGGCTTCCAATATGAATTAGGGAAAACAACCCTTGTCAAATTGTCCCTTTTTCCTTCCTTGTTCCCTCCTTCTGCCATCCCGTGCCGCAGAACAGTCTACAACTTGGAGAAAAAGGGGCTTCTATGTGTCCTGAGTATCGGGAAAAGTCGCTTTGTAGACGTTCACGCAACGGAACAGCGTTTGAAACAGCGAGGTCATCCATCCCTCTTCGGTATGGTTCGGAGATGCAGATCCATCCGGAAGCCCAAGACAAAGGCTCTCTGTGAACTAGAAAATACATACCAAACTGAGCAACCATTCCAAGCAGTCCCTTCTCACACCCCATGCACTTGGGATACCTTCTTTTGGGGATGTCCACTTCCTTCTCAAGAAAAAGCCCTGCCTGACAAAATCGTTCTAACCGTCAAGACAGCTCTGCATGGCATAACCGATCTACATGGGTTCATCAAACATCTGGAGGGCAATCCTTCAAATCATGCTTTGGGGAAGAGCCTGTTGCACAACGTTCACCAAAAAACATCCCGGGAGAATGAACTGAAATTGTCGACCAGGAAGCTCACCCTCTATTTACCGTCCCCTTATCAAGGAGGGCCTAGGCCTCGGAATACTCCTGTCAACCATTGTTCATTGCCTGGACAATTCGCACCCTTCTGGCCATTTCCTTCGTTAAGGGAGGTCCCCCCACCTCTTTCCCATGTGGAGCTTGTCGTCAGCCAGAAAGAGGAAAGTATCCTCATAACCATGTATATCTCAGTAAACCTTCTGAGAACACTAAGAAATCATCTCTGGATGATAGATGGAACCGCCGATCAACAGACGGCTCAAGAGCAGTTCTCTCGAATTTATTTTAGTAATCCCGCTATTGCCGATCAGAAATCTGCTAACTGGTTAGCAGAACCCATTACTGCTGCACAACGCACTGCTAACCTCAAAAAGATGCTGAATGCTGTGATTGATATGGAATGGGAGGACATCAAGCGAGCTTACTTCCAAACCCAACAAGAAAAATATCCTGTGGGCAGCATTTGGGACAACGGGGTAAGCGTTACTCTTGCAGGTATGGAAGTCTGCTACCATTATCTTTCCGCAGGGAATGCTCCATTCATCGTCAATCAGATGAAGCCATTTTTTGAGAAGCATTTCAAAAAGAATCGATTTAGAATACACGGAGAGCGGGCAGGCGCCATTGATTGCGGAAAGGACGATCAGGAAAGCCTCGTGTCCTGCCATGGATATCCGCGTAATGGCATGGAACTTGTTTGCTACGCCAAGACAGCTGACATCTTCAAATTTGAGCTCAGATGTAATAGAGGCGCACTTGTTGCGGATTTTCCTGAAGGCGCATGCAAAAGACGAATGTGTAGCAGCCTGGATGACTTGTGCCGCCTCATTGATCATGTCATTAAGCATTCACGGGGACGAATAGAGGACTTGGTGAATAGTTTAAGCAAACCATTGCCTTCTGCCGATTCCATAGCCCTATGGTGGTTTTCCGTCCTTAATATGGATCGTAAGCTGCGATTATGGTCTGAAGCTCTGGATAGTGAACTCCTGCTGAGAGCAAGCCGAATCAAGGAGGAAGCCTTGAAAGCTCTCATTATGCCGGAGGGATGGCCCATCCGAAACCTTGGTGTGGAAACGGTCAATTTCATGCGAAGAATGGAGAGAAAAGGATACGTGAAAAGACATGCCGGAAGATATCATGCCTTGGTAAAAACGAATTCAAATCATGCTCCCTTAAATTGAAGGGAGGGCCACCTTGGGCACGCCTTTAACGGGTGTGCTCAAGGTGAGGCGGAAGGGGAGCTTCCGTGTTAAATCTTGCGTCGTCGAGCGGATTCTTTTTTCTTTGAGAGAAAGCGAAAAAGAAAAAAGAGAACCAGCGAGCGGGGGCGGAGCCGCCCCCCGCAAGATTACATCGGAAGCCTGGCTTCTGCTATAAATGAGGTATTTGATCGGAATCATCAGCCCCCTTCCTCCCTCAATTAAGGTGACGATGGTGTTATATGAAGATGAGCGGGACAAGTATCCGCCATTTCCCGACCTCTACATGCATTGCGTGCAGAGGTCTTTATCATTAACTATCAATAATATCAATTCATCATGGCTATCAAACTCATCGCCAACTACAGCAAGCGCCTCGGCCTGCCGGGGTATTCCTCCCATCAGTTTGAAGTCTCCATCGAAACGGAGATCGGAAATACGTCAGAACTCGATTTTGCCGCAGAACGTCTCTACAGCTCGCTCCAGTCCGCTGTAGATACCCAGATCCGGCGGGTCGGATTTGTCCCTGATGCCTCCTATGGATCGGGAAACATATCCGGCGCTCCGCTTCCTGCCATGCGTCAGGTTTCACGGCTGCCTGAGCCGCCGTCTTCGAATCCTCAGACATCTCACCCCGAAGAACCGGCGTGGAGCTGTTCGGAAAAACAGAGGCAGGTTATCCTATCGCTGGCACGTAAAAACGGGATCAACAATTCCGAACTTCATGATCTGGCCGTACTCTGCTTTGGCAAGGGAGCCTCACAGTTGAACAAGCTGGAGGCATCTTCCCTGATCAACGAACTGATAGAAAAATCAGGAGGAACATCCCGCAAGGCTCCTTCCTTCGGAAGCTGTGCTCGACTTCAGGAGGTTGCTGCACCTGAAATGCGGTAAACATCTGCATATCCCTGTTGCCGGAGCCTTTCCATGGAGGGCTCCGGCAACGGAGTCTTGTTTTATCTGCCGTATCCAGAAATTCCTGAGCCGGGAAGTTTTCCGGCTCTAATCACCAAAACACTTCTTTTCAAAGCAAGCTCTTGTTCAGTAGTAGATATCTTCGGTTCCCAAAAATCACATCATATTGTGATTTTACCAGAAAACAGAGTAGACAGAACATTCAAAACATGATATTTCACATTGTATTGTGAATTTGAGTGATATCGGAACATACATTCGAGAACGACGCCGGATACTGGGCATTACCCTGAAGGATTTGTCCGAACTTTCCGGCATAGGGATCAATACGCTCAATAAAATCGAACTTGGGCAGGCCAACCCGACATTCAGAATCCTGATGGAACTATTCGATGTACTGGGACTGGAAATGTCGTTGAGCCCCAAAAGAACCGATGTGATGAAAGGGCCTGAATCATGAGAAACGCCCTTGTATTGTTGCGGAATATCCCTGCCGGAACGTTGACAGAAGAATCCCCTTCCAGCTATGTATTCCGGTATCTGGATTCCTACCTGATGAGAGAAGAGCTTCCTCCCATCAGCCTGACAATGCCTAAAACCTCCGAAGAGTACCGTTCCCCCCATCTATTTCCTGTTTTCTTCAACATGCTCTCGGAAGGCGTCAACAAGGAAATTCAGTGCCGTCATTTCCATCTGGATGAAAAGGATCATTTCGGGCTGCTCCTTGCAACAGGTCATGATGATACGATTGGAGCATTAACAGTACAGCCTTATACCAACGATGAACATTGACCGTTGCCCCTCGACGCTGGTTCCCGGATTCACCTCCTACAGCCCGGCCGGATTGCGGAAACTGTTCGACGGTAAAAAAGTGTCTCCGATTCTTCCTTATGACGCCCCCGATATTCATGGAGAGCCGGAAGAGTTTCTGAAAAACCGCGAGCATATTTCCATCTCAGGGGTTCAGGAAAAACTCTCTGTTCTTGTTGACCAGGGAACAATCCGTCTGACCAAGTCGGGAGAACAGGGAACGCATCTTCTGAAGCCCATCTCATCACGCCTCGCCCGGGCTTCCGACATGCCGGCTAACGAACACGTGACCATGCAAATTGCCGCTCAGCTATTCGGAATTTCAACGGCTCCCAACGGACTATGCTTTTTTCAGACCGGAGAACCAGCCTATATCACCCGGCGATTTGACATCACTCAGAAGGGCGGTAAACTACGCAAGGAAGACTTCGCCTCACTGGCCGGGAAAACATCCGCCCAGGGCGGTTCCAACTTCAAATATGATTACTCCTACCTGGAAATGGGAGAGCTCATCCAGCGTTACGTCCCCGCGTGGAAAATTGAAATGGAACGCTTCTTCCGTCTGGTGTTGTTCAATTATCTGTTTTCGAACGGCGACGCGCATTTGAAGAATTTTTCCGTACTGGAAACTCCTCAGGGAGATATGACCTTGTCCCCCGCGTACGATCTGCTCAACACAAGCCTGCACATTCAGGACAGCGATTTCGCCCTGTCCGGCGGCTTGTTTCGAGGCGCATCGACGCACACGAATCGCAACCTGTTTGAAGAGTTCGGACGGCAACTGGGGATGCAGGACAAACGCATTAGGACAGTCATCGACCATTTGATGAAATCCAGAGAAGAAGTAGAGACCCTAGTGAAGTGCTCATTCCTCTCTCCCCCGGCCAAACGAGCCTACATGCTCTCCTACAGAACGCGCTACAATACCCTTCGATGAAATTTACCTGCCATTTCCTTGCCCCCCTATCATGAAACGAAACTTGTAGAGAACAGATTGCAGGAACCATGTGTTCCATCGAATCTGTTTCTATCCAGCATAAAAATCCGCTTATTCCAGTCTTGGATCAAGGTTTCTTTGAGAGAAAGGTTTGAAAGCAATTCCGTACCGAGTAAGTACCGAACAAGTTGCGGAGAAGTACCGGACAAGTTCAGGATAAAAAGACGACATCCTTCCATTGACTCAGACGATTGACGGTAGGCAGCAATTCTTGCCGACTGCCCGTTATATAGACTTGAAGGCAGGCATTTAGCTTCTGTCTTCATTCCTCAACACCCGTTTCCCATTCGTTGGGAAGTGGGTGTTTTCGTTTCAACCCATATTTCATCATCAATATGAATCCTATCATCGCATTGCCTCGTCATCCGGCAACAGCCCGGCACATCCTGCCTTTGGAAGATACCAGACAGGCAGCCCTCCTCCAGCGGAGAAACATCATGCCGGAACCGGCAGCTGCTCCGGTAGTTCCTACGACCGTATGCCGTAAAGGGCTTCTCCTCCATTGCGGGGCCGAAGTCGTCGACAGGAGAACCCTGTCCCGTGTGGAAACCCCGTCCTGTACGGAATCGTGGTTCCCGATTCCTCACGACTTTCTCCTGAAGGAAGTGGAATCCCAGCTCACCGCCCACGGCTTCGGGATCGGGGAAACCACCCATTCCCTCAGCCATGAAGGAAAGCGGTATTTCGGAGTTCTCCAAATCCTGCGTCCTGACGATGGCCCCGGCGACTACTCGTGGATTGTCGGCATACGCAATTCCCATGACAAGACCTTCCCGGCCTCTCTGGTCATGGGAACGCGCGTCTTCGTCTGCGACAACCTTGCCTTCACCGGAGAAGTGAAACTCTCCCGGAAGCATACGAGGTTCGCCGTGCGGGATCTGCGCTTCATGACCTCCCGCGCCGTCGGAAGGCTGGGAGAGCAATTCCACCGCGAAGACGAACGGATCGCCGCCTACAAAAGACAGAGACTGACCGACAAGGCGGCTCATGATCTTCTGATCCGGGCGGTCGACTGCCGGGCCATCACGCCGACCGTTCTGCCGGAAGTCATCAGGTACTGGCGAGAGCCGCTTCATGAGGAATTCCGGCCCCGCACCGTCTGGAGCCTGTTCAACGCCTTCACGGAGCAGTTCAAGGCCGTCAACCCGCATGTGGCTGCCAAACGGAGCCAGGCTCTGCACGGCCTGTGCGATTCCGTCTGCGGCCTGATCGCCTGAGTGTAATAAAAAAAGATAACAGGAAAGGAAACATCTCATGAAGTCATCCTGCTCATTGACGGGAGCGCAAGCCGCCGTCCTGATCCGCACGCAATCCGTATCCGGACAAACGAGCGATGAACTGATCGCCTCCTTCCATCCGGAAGACCGGGGACGGGTCAGGCAAATCATTCGCCTGCTGGAACGCCGTGGATTGCTCATCCGCCAAACGGAGGAAGACGATCCCTTCGTCTTCCCCCGCACCTGGCATCCCACCTGGGACGGAAGAATAGCCCTGTTGAAGTGGGCCGCCTACCTGGGCAACATCCGGCTGGCCGGCAGGAATACCCGGGCATCAACCGGTTTCTGGGCTGTCATCGAACAGGAAGATCATCATCACCCATCATCCGTATGCTGACCTTCCTTCTCGTGACTGCGGCAGGCTGGTTCCTGTTCCCGTGGCTGTTCGCTCTCCTCAAATGGGGAATCGCGCTGGCCTTCGGCCTGATGACGGCAGGGCTGCTTCTGTGGTTCTTCCTTTGTTGAAGAAACATCCATCCAGATACCAGAACCATGTACTACATCGTCAAATACAAGGACACGCGCTACTGGGCGGTTCTCCATCACAATGGAAAACTGCTCGCCGTCGTCGTGTACAAAAAAGGCGCCGAGGCCATTGTCCAGGCTTTGGAGCAAATCCTCGTCGACGCCGTCACCCACTTGCAAACGCCATGCCCATGATTAAAATCATCCTGTTCGAGCTCACCCGCATCCTGCTGGGCTATGCTTCGGACAAGGTTGGCGAGTTCATCCGGAACAAGCAGAGGAACGAATATCGACCTCCTTCCTTTGACGAGGAAGAAGAGGAAGATCCCTGGTCTCAACATCTCCCCCGCTGATTCCATGATCCTCGCGCAGTTGCTCCAAGCTATTTACAATCTCATCGCCCGGCGGTGAGACATGCCTTCCAAGACGACATGCTGTCTGAGGAAGGCTTCAAGAGGATGTCCTAATCGACTCCTCTTTTTTAGCTGTTGCTAGAAGAACATTTATTTTAGAGGAAGGAAGATATATAGTCCGACGGAATGCTTTTACCTAGATTTTTCCAAAAATAGAGGTAGAATTGTCCGGGAAACTTTTCTACAAAGTTCACTCAGGAGAAAAAATATGAGTGGAGAAAAATACAAATTTTCAGGACATCAGACCTTCGCGTTTCGTCACGGTTGGTTAGAGAAAGGAGTGCAGTTGATTCAGAAAAATCCTCACGGCTTTTTAGAGGCTAATGCTCTTATCAAGCTGGGAGTAGGTAAGAATATGGTAGACAGCATCAAGTATTGGTGCATCCAAACAGGACTCTTGCAGGACGTGGATCGTGGGGAAATGCGGCTAACAGAGTTGGGTAAGTTTATCTTTGGTTCCCACTCTTTTGAAGAGGGACGTGACCCTTATCTTGAGGATGACGGTACACTATGGTTGTTGCATTGGGAGTTGATGAGAAACTGCCTGTTTCCGGAACCTGTTTGGTCGTCATGGCAATTTGGCTTTTTCAAATGGAATAAGAATGAGTTTACCAAGTCTGAAATGAGTTCTGCTGTAGCTAAATGGCTTAAAGAGAAGAGTAAAATTTCCACATCTACTTTAGACCGAGACGTGGACTGTTTCATTCGGACCTATGCTGGTACTCGCAGTAAAGTAGCAGAGGATTCCTTCGATTCACCTTTCCTTACCTTGGACCTTATCCAAGCCACGCCGCAATCGGACCTGTTCCGTTTCAATGTTGGAGCTAAGCATAATTTACCCGTAGAAATTGTAGGATATGCGATTCTTCAATTTATGGGGAGTAAGCATAGTTTGCCTATTCAACGATGCCTATACGATGTTGGTAGTCCTGGACAGGCTTTTAAATTGAATGAAGCTGTATTAATGGATTATTTAGATGACTTGGAGGTACTTTTAGATCATCATATTCATATTTCAGAAACTGCCGGACTGAATTCCATTATTTGTAAGGGGATACTTGCAAACGATTTAGCTGAAAAACTAAAACTTGATTACTACGGAAGGAAAGGAAAATGAATCTTCTTCATGATTTTGTTGAAGTAGAACGTCGATTCCTCCGTTCTACGAACGTTAGTAGAGACCTAGCTCAGCATAAGGGGTTGGATGGATATGTTCTTACTCCATTGGTACAGGGTACTCTTATTCAGATTTTAGAAGGTTTGGGGGGCTCTGTTGGAGACAGAGCTTTTACCCTAACCGGAACTTATGGTACTGGTAAATCTTCTTTTGCTCTCTATTTGTATCATTTGCTCAGTAATAGTAAGGGGCCAGCATGGGAAAAATTACAGCAGGATAACCCTACTATGGTAAAAGAGTTCTATCAAAAGATATTTGGTAGTAATAAAAAAGGTTTTATTGTTCTGCCTGTTACATCTCATCGTTGTTCCATAATTCAGCTTCTCGCTGAAGCTCTGGAACATTGTCCTTCGGAATTACGAATCAAATGTGGTAAAGAATTGGATGGGCTTAAACCAGGGGTAGATACTCAGACTGCGGTCAGACTTGTTGAGAGAGTTGCTCAACAAGCCATAAAATCTGGATATAGAGGGCTTTTTTTTATATTCGACGAGTTTGGAAAGGTCTTTGAAAAAGCTTATAGTGATCGAACAAATACAGATATCTTTCTTCTTCAGGAATTGGCAGAAGTTGCATCCCGTAGTGGAGATGTACCTATTTTCCTTTTAGGGATGTTACATCAGTCATTTGATAGCTATGTCGAAGATATACAAGATACTAAAACCAGAAACGAATTCGACAAAATAGCTGGACGTTTTAGAGATTTGGTTTTTTTGGAACCAATCAAGGATCAACTTTTACTCATCTCGCGTGCAATTAAATATAAAAAGCCGTTGCCTTGCCCTATAGCAGAATGCATAGATAAGATGGCAGATGATGCAATCAAGTATCAGTTACATTTACATGCAGGATTACCAGAAAAGGATTTTCGAGAATGTGTAAAGAAATCTTGGCCAATTCATCCAGTAGCTCTAATTGCGCTACCGATGATTGCTCAGAGTTTTGGTCAAAACGAACGTTCGATTTTTACGTTCCTTTCCGGTAGTATGCCTGTTGGGTTTCGCGAGTTTATAGAATCTCAATCCGTAGATAAGTGGCTGGAGGTAGATTACTTTTTTGACTACTTAATGACCAATATGGAAACCCAGCTTAGTAGGAGTAATTTGGGTAAAACTTATTTGGAAGCTAACGATGTACTGCATAGTAAGAGCCTTCCTTTGGGAAAAGAACGGCTAGTTAAAGCTGTTACCGTTTTGAGTTCTATGGGAAAAAAGTGTCATCTCAAAGCCTCTAAGGATATTTTGGGGTTTGCGTTAAGTCAAAAGTCTATTTCTGATGAAATTCATAGTTTAGTTACTCAATCTATTCTTATTTACCGAAGATTTCAGGATTCTTACGCTATTTGGGAAGGTAGTGATGTGGATTTGAGTGAACGAGAACAACAGGCTTCTTTAGCACTTTCAAGAGGAGGTTTTTCTTTATCTCAAACTTTAATGGAATCGTTACCACCAAGGCCTTTTATTGCTAAGAGGCATAGCTTCAAAACCGGAGCATTGCGGTATTTTCAGGTTTCCTATGTGGATTCTCCGGATGAACTTGACCGTGTGTTGGATGCTAAAAAGGTACAAGGAACTATAAGTGGCCGCATTCTGCTCTGCTTAGCTCAGAGTGATGCCGTTTCTGACACTTACAAACAAAAGGCATTAGAGTATTCAAGAGAAAAGGAAAACATTCTTTTTGCGATTCCCGGCAGTATGGGGCAACTCCGAGACGCATTATATGAAGTAGAACGGCTTCGCTGGATTGTCAATAATACGGAAGAATTGCGTGATGACCGTATAGCTTTACGTGAAATTGGGTTAAGACAAGCCGAAGCTCTTCAAAGAGTATCTCAATTGCAACAGAGTCTTTTTGATCCTCGACCTGCACCAAAAGGAGCTGCCTGCTGTTGGATTTGGAAAGGTCAAGAACAAGATATTTTCGCTCCTCGTGATGTATCTATTTTGCTTTCTAAAGCTTGTGACTATATTTACTATCAGACTCCCCATATTCTGAATGAGATGATCAATAAAAATATCATCTCAGCACAGGCCGCTGGAGCTCGTAACAATATCATTAAAGCTTTGATAAACCCGGCTTGTGTGGCTCAGGCAAATCTAGGCATAGAAGGGTTCCCTCCGGATCGTAGTATTTATGAATGTCTGTTGCTGAACTCCAAACTGCATACTCAGGTAAATGGGCAGTGGCAACTTGTTGCTCCCGTTCAGAACCAGCAGGTGAACCTGTACCCCGCATGGCAGTTAATGGAGCAACTGGTCTTTGCTGCGACAGAGCAACCTATTACGTTAAAGGAGCTATACGAGAAGCTTTCCTGTTCTCCTTATGGGGTAACAGAAGGAGTGTTACCCATACTGCTTACCGCGTTCTTCGTAATTAACCGTAGAGAAGTCACCCTATATCAGGAAGGTACCTTCTTACCGGAACCGCAAGAGGCACACTTTGAGCTCATGGTGCGTCGTCCAGACCTCTTTGCCATTGCTGGAGCCAGAATTACCGGACTCCGAAAGCGCATCGTAGATCGTCTGGCTAACAGCCTGAAAATTGATGGTTCGGTCAGCGGTATTGTGCGTTATCTGTATCGAATGTTCAATTCTCTTCCCAAGTACGCCAAAACAACCAATCAGGTTGATATGCGTGTAGCTGCTTTCCGCAAGGCTTTTGAAGAAGCCAAGTCTCCGGAACGCTTACTCTTTATTGACATTCCGAAGGCACTGGGACTACCCAAAGTGAGTGAAGAGGATAGTGATGACTATAACTTTGAAAAATACTTTGAGCTGTTAAATCGCGCCCTTGGTGTTTTGGCTTCTCTCCTGCCCAATCTGATCAGAGAACAACGGTCTATTTTACTGAAAGTCTGTCAGTTGCCTCCTACGCCGGAAGGTTGGACAGAGCTGTATGACCGTGCTGTCTTTCTAGCACCAAAGACCAATAATACAGAATTACTTCCTTTCCTACAAAATGTCATTAACACTATGGGGGACTGGAGTAAGGCAGATGTCGTCATGGCCTATATGGTGTCTGTCCCCATGAGTAATTGGTCTCCTCTGGACATTAAAAACTTTCCCGGTATTGCACAGGGCAAGGCTTTCCTTTTACAAAAAGCATGGGCTCCCTACTGTGATGAAAATGAAGGTTTAAACGCTACAGAAAAAGAAGAAGTAAAATTGCTCAAGGCCGGGCTTAATCTTCACCTAAGGAGTAAAGATGTTAGGCCTACCGTTTTGCGGGCTGTACTACTTTCTATCCTAAAAGAATTAGATCAACACAATTCGTTCAATAATTAATATGGCTAAGGTTCGTCACATTCTCGCTCTCTCCGGAGGTAAAGATTCGTCCGCTCTGGCCGTCTTCATGAAAGATCGTGTTCCGGAGATGGAGTATGTTTTCTGTGATACAGGTGATGAATTAGCAGAAACGTATGAGTATTTGGATAAACTGGAATTTTTTCTTGGTAAGAAAATAACAAGGATCAATTCTGATCGGCCTTTCTCTCATTACTTGAAATTATTTAGAGGTGTTTTGCCTGATGCGCGCACGAGATGGTGTACTCGAATGTTGAAAATTAGGCCTTACGAAAAGTTTATAGGAGATTCTGAGGTCATTAGCTATGTTGGTATTCGCGCTGATGAACCCTACCGCACGGGATATATTTCAACCAAACCAGGGGTTAAGGCTGTGTACCCTTTCATAGAACACAATCTTCGTAAGGATGATGTATTTCGTATTCTAGAAGAGTCTGGGTTAGGGGTACCTTCTTACTATGAATGGCGTTCCCGCTCGGGGTGTTTCTTCTGCTTCTTCCAACAGAGGATAGAGTGGGTGAATTTATTGGAGCGGCATCCCGATCTATTTCAAAAGGCCATGAATTATGAAAAAGTGGATACTGAAACCGGAGAACGCTTTACTTGGGTAGAAGGTGAAAGTCTGGCTGAGTTAGCTCGCCCGGAACGCGTGGTTGCCATTAAGGAACAATACCTGTTGCGCCAAGCCTGTCAGAAAAAAAGCCGGGCCCATCTGAGTTTGCAAAAAGTGTTTGAAGCAGATGATGAAGAAGGTGATACACCCTGCATTATGTGTCATTTGTAAAAATCAATTCTCTTATCTCATCCCTGACTGCCATGACCCCCCCATTTGTTTATCTAGACAATAATGCTACGACTGTTTGCGCCCCAGAAGTGGTAGCAGCCATGATCCCCTATATGAGTGCCTCTAGTTATGGTAATCCTTCTAGTGGGCATTTTGCCGGGCGACAGGCTTATCGAGCCGTTGAATTGGCTCGTGAGCAATTAGCGGCTATTTTGTCCGTCGGCAAGCACGAACTGTTTTTTAATTCTGGCGCTACAGAGGGTAACAACTGGATTTTCTACAGCTTACTAAAAAGTCGTCCAAAAAAACGGCGTATTGTAGTCAGCTCCATAGAACACAAATCTGTGTTACTGACGGCACGCAGTTTGGTAGAATATGGTTATGAAGTGATAGAGTTGCCTGTCACTACGGATGGTGTGGTTGATTTGGCAACAGCAAAGGCTCTGATCACGGAAGATACCCTGTTGGTTGCCGTTCAATATGCAAATAATGAAACCGGGGTAATACAGCCTATTCAGCAGCTTACGGAACTGGCGCACAGACAAGGAGCTCTTATGCACTGCGATGCTGTGCAGGGATTAGGAAAGGCTACTCTAAATATATCAGAGCTAGAGGTAGACAGTGCCTCCTTCAGCGCTCATAAAATCCATGGTCCTAAAGGCGTGGGAGCTCTTTATCTGAATCACGGTGTTTGTCATTGGCCTTTTGCTTTGCCTTTGCAGGGTGGTGGACAGGAAAAACAGGTTCGCCCTGGTACTCTGAATGTGCCCGGTATTGTGGGCTTTGGTGTAGCCGCTGATCTAATATATCAGAATCTGCCGGAGCGTTTGAAGTACATGAGACACTTGTGTGATATATTGGAGGAGAGTTTATATGATAACTTTCTTGGGTGTATCATACATGGCTCGTCCGTACCCCGTATTGCTAATACGACCAATGTTGCTATTCCTGGAATCTCGTCAGATATTCTGATGGCAAATTTGCCTCTCATCTGTATCAGTAATGGGTCTGCATGTAACAGTGGAGCAATTGGTGGATCTTATGTATTGGAGGCGATGGATATATGTCCAAAGGAGATAGAAGAGAGTATTCGCGTATCAGTTTCTATTTATAATAAAACTGAAGAAATGGAATTATTTATAAATAGAGTGCTCGAATTTGTTGAAGGCAATACGGAAATTTTGTAATGAAAATCGAGTTAAAACATTAAATAAATGATTTGCTGAGCAGAATTTCTTGTTGTATATCTCAGAAACAAAAAATCCAATAAAATTACCGCATAATTATTTGTCTAATACTAATTTCTGGTTTGTTAGTTTATTAAATATCAAGAAGGGTTTTGATAAAATGGATTCGTTTTCAGGATTAACGAGAAGTAGAATAATCGATGTTGTTGAGTATGCTTATTTAGACGGCGCCATGTTTAAGTGATTAAAGATGATGTTAAAATGTTTTATTTTATCTCAATTATTCTTGATAAGTTAAAAATATTTGCGATTCAGCAAATCCATCTAAAAATTATATAAAGTACACAATGAATGCTGATAATTCGTTTATCTCATATATCAATTCTTTGCACTGTTTGGATGGTAATAGTGATGGTGCTTTAGCAGAAATGCAGGCAACGTCACCATACTTTACCGGAATACAGGTTGTACACCCGTGGGTGAAGGTGTTGGAAGAAAAATTGTTGAACGGGAAAGAACATGTAATTTTGACCGGACGTGCAGGTGACGGCAAATCCACCTTGGCTCTATCTCTGTATAAAAAATTGAAAGGGATTGATTCTGAAAAGCCACTAGATTGCGGACTGAATAAAAAAGAAGAGGTTCCCTATGAGAAAAAGAGGATTATCCTGATTAAAGATTTGAGCGAATGGACGGTTGAAGAGCAAGATCAATTGCTGGAACAAATGACTTATGGTCATGATCGCTATCTTCTGGTCTCAAATACAGGAACCTTGCTCGATATGTTCCGCCGCAATGCCACGGATAAAGTAGCAATGGAAAGCAATTTACTTACGGCGATAAGTTCTTCGGAGTCCCAATCGCAAGAGTTTCAATTGCGAGGTGATAAAACGGTTAAAGTTTGTGTGCACAACCTGGGATTGAGAAATAACAGTGACGTTGCTTTGAAGCTATGGGACAATATGGTTGCAACTATGGAGTGGAACAAGTGTGAAACCTGTTCTATAGCTCCGCAGTGTCCCGTCTATCATAATGTGCGACTAGTGAAACAATATGAAGAGCGTATTCATGCCAGACTACGCTTGTTGTTACTCCGTATCACGGAATATGGCGGTCGACTTACCATACGTCAGCTAAGCGCCTATTTTGCTTATATGCTGAGTTCCGGGGAATCTTGCGAACATCTGAAACAACTGGCAGAAACTGGTCAACGTGTTTATTTGGGTGATTACCTGTTCTTTAACAAGTTTTTTGGCGAGGGCGCTACTGAACCAGATGTACGGGCAAAACAGTTGCACATGTTGAAAGTAATTCAGGATCAGGGTTTTGAAACAATTCTTGCTCCCGCTATGGAACGACGTTTGTGGTTGACGGAGGAAGAGGCCGTATGGAAACCGAATATTTCGGAATTGGCGGATTTATATAAAGAGTTGCACGATCAGGCAAAAAAAGAGCCACCCCGCGAAAGTGGAGAAACACAGAATATGAACTCTGCTATCCGTGCACGCCAACAGATACGTCGTTTATTTTACTTTCTATACGAGCCACAGGAAATTGAATCCGAGAAGAAAGTTGCTTTTAACGAGTTTATATCTGCCTTCTTGAATTCTCCGACTCTGCTGGAATACGAAGAATGGCAGAAGAACGGGGAGGCTTTTTTTGGTAAGAAAAAAGAAATCACCAATCAGGTGTTCAGGGTTTTGCAAGAACAGTTTTGTGGAGTGCGCTTGCCCAAGCGGGATAGAGGTGGTGCTAAAATCCTTTATATTACTCTAGCCCGTCGTCAAGGTGAAGTGAGCCAAAGTGCTCAGGTGGTTTTGGGTATGGTAAGTAATTTTGATGGTGAGTTCGCCCTGCATTTGCGTAGTGGGGTAGATAAAAAGAATCTCGTGTTAATGGGGAAGAGTACTAGTCGTTTCCCTAATCGGGAAATGATAGAATTGTCTTTGCCTCTGTTGGATTATATGAAGGGACGTGAGCAGGGGCGTATAGGTGCTACACTAGAACGATCTTACATAGACCGATTAGAGAAATTGAAAAATGATATTTTGCAGAAATATAAGATAACCGGAGAGGAAGAACTAACTTTACTCAAGCAAACGCTGGACTATGAACTGATACAACATAGTCTATCTCTACAAAACGGAGGAAATTTGTATTTCAATAACTAAACAATAAAGAGTAGGAATGAAGAAATATCCAAGTACTATTGAGGTAAAGGATAGCAAGGAGGCAAAAAATCCTGCTATTATGTTGTTTGGTAATCGTTTTTTTTCAGATCAAACAGTAATGGAATTATTAACTGAGTTGTTTCTCGTCTGTTGTTCCTCTAAAAAAATAGGCGAGAATGAAAATGAGTTTGGGGACTACTTCCCAGATTTGAAGACTTTAAGAAGTTGGCCAGAAGGTGCAACTTTACAATATGCACGCAAGATCCGTTTGAATCTGAAGTTGTTTGCTTTCTTGAGTTCTTCTCGGCTAGAGACCAGACATGAAACTCACCGCCAACATTGTCAGGAACTGTGGGATCGAATGAAAGGGAAAATTGCAACAGAAGATTCTGCGAGGAAAGAGGAAATAATCTTGCTGTTAAGTAATCTATTTTTGGGGTTTTGGGGAACTGGATCTCAACGAACTTGGTGTTCTCAGTCATTTCTTCCTTTCTATGAAGGAGTGTTAGGATCAGAAGTGGTTTGGAAAGAGTCTAAATCTAAGACTGTAGACAGTTGGGAAACTGCTCTAAATCTATTTATTTGTTCTCAACATATAATCCTAGCACGTGGAGGCGAAATTCTGTATTTACAATTGTGTAATGCTTTAAGCCAAAATGTAGCTACAATCGCAGATTTTGATAAAGACTTAGGTTTAGAATTAAGCCCTGAGGAGAAAGATCCTGTTCAGTTACATAAAAATCTAAGTGAAGCGCTAAAGAGCTTTTTTGGTAGAACACCTACCATTTTATCTGATTTGAGTGAGTGGATTAATACTGGTTTAGAGGATAACACGGAAAATGCATTAAGAAATCAGCGTTGGACTTCTTGTAGTTGGTGTCCAGCCGATAGTTGGCGAGAAGGATATTTGTTTGCTGTAGAATTATGTCGTTTGCTGAATATGAACGTGGATTTGATGGAGATGGTGGAACTGTTACAGATTGCCTGCGCCATGCAAGTGATGCGTTCTCTGTTAGCCCAAAGCTATCGCAACGGTGCCGCAGGGCAAAGCGATAAACATGGTTTTTGTTACCGAATGCTCTTCTCTGCACCAAATGAAGCGAACAGACGTTTGAAGTCCCTATCTATAGATTCTTGTAAATATGTGGGTCTTGGAATTTGGCATGCTTTGCGAACATCTGAAATATATAAGCAAGTTCCGGAAAAAAACTACATAGATGCTGACCGTAGATACGGAAATAAATTGTTTGTAAAAATAGGCAAAAGCATAGGCTTGATAGTTCCTAGGGCTGGTTCAGGAGCACGTTTTATCTTAACAGACAAGATATTGAGATTTTTACTACTGACCTTAGTGCCCGGTCAACGCATGAGCCTGGATACATTTAAGAACAGAGTGGAAAGACATTATGGATTTGTTTTCGATGAAGAACGCCTGAAACAGTCACCGGACTGGCAAGATAAACAGGAACGCTTGTCAGAGCATCAGCCTACGCCTATATATTTGGAGCAAATGTTGGATGCTTCCGGTGTACTGGAGAACTTGTCTGATTCATGTTCATTGATAAAGAACCCGTTTAGTAAGGAGGCCTAGTGATATGAAGTATTACATAGATAGTATTTGTAGCTACATAGGGAAACAAGTATCTGCTATGGAGCAGAGTGGCGCACGGCGTCTAGTTCTGATGATTCCTAGTCTAACTGCCGGATTGACACAGAAACTGGCGCAAAGTCTGGAATATCAATGTGGTAAGAATAAGGTAGTCTTAAACTTTAAGGTAGCGCGGGAGTTGTATTCCCAGTGGTCGGAAAGTGAACGCAGTATACTGAAAGATTATGAGGCGCAAGGAAGCCTGACCGAATTGCGCAATAGTCTAAAAGACGGTGTGCTGGTATTGGGAGGCACTGCCACTGTACCAGATCAGGGAAGTTTGGCCGACTTTCATCAGATTACGGAAGACCGAATTTGGCAGGTAGAAATGCAGAAAAGCTTTCGGGGATGGCTGAATACTTTTTTTCATCTGAATGGAGAACAGGACGGTACAGAGCAAGATCATTTTGACGTGGCCTGCAAGATACTGGAAGTATTAAGAAAACAATACCGTTTGCAGAATATTTCCGACTGGTTGGAGAAGGTGAATAGTGTGGCAGGTTCTGTGCAAGATAGTCTTGATAACCTACTACGGAATATGAAGGTATTTGACCTGCCGAACATGAGCGGATTCCCTAGAAGACGTAAAAAGCCCAAGAAGTTTGTGCAATACCTGCAAAACGCGCATGCCTTCTTCGATTACAGCTCTTTCATGGAAAATAACAAGCGCAAGAAGTTCTTGTCTGCAATAAATAGATTCCGTGATGAGAATAAAGTAATTGACGATGAAGAATCTGTTTGCGGGATGTTCCACACAAGGAACAACTTGCTGAATGCGCTGGAACATTATATTGCCACCAATGATAGAGAAGACCTAATTCGCTTAAAAAGCTGCGATTTTGTGTATGTGGTGGATGAGATCTTAGAGATGAAAGCGGGGGCAAAGCCGAAAGATGAATCCCCTGTCAGAAAACTACAGGGTTCTCCGGTTGACGTTCTCCTGCAGGCTATATTGCAGTGTCTGAATGATTGTAGGAATGGTCATCTGTTAAAAGGCTTGCATATTCGGGGGATCAAATTCGTTCATGATTATGATGATGATAATGAACTAGCCAAGAAAGACCTGAATAAACTGCTAGGTGGATTGGGTGAGTTTCTGAAAAATTACATTGTGCTTTATGCCGAGGATGGAGTCGAGGAACCCGTAGCTATCAGCGTGGATTTAATGCCAGATGGCTTGAACTACGAAACAGCCAAAAACAAAGAGCCACGTTTTGAATTTGAAATATGTGTAGAAACGGAAGACGGCGACGAAAAGAAATCATACGAGTTTGTGATGCGTCTATCGGAATTGAATCCATACAGAATTTCTTGTACTCTTCTGAGTTTGGCAGATAGAGGGCTGGCTGCGACTAGTGATTACTCATTGCCAATATATCAATTCCCTTACTATAGAGAGTTAATGGCCGCCCGCGATGATGATGAACTGTACCGCATTCTACTGCATTGTGTACGAGACCGCCAAGAGCCTCAGGATTTTCTAAAAAATATTTACACTAAGAACTGGCATGACGATAATCCGGCTCATGAACAACTGAAACAACTTGCCTTCAGTTACCGCAAGTTTATTGAAGATACTAATAAACGTGGGTTGTATGCAGCCCTGAACTTCTCCAGTTACTCATGTAATGGCGAAGATTATTATACTTCTTTGATGGATACCTACAAAGCTGCTGTAGCGTTTTTTATCAATACAGAAGGAGTGATACAAAAAGGGCCACAGTATGCCGCTATGTTGATGCGCGCCTTTTTAGTGTTGGATGACAAACCACAAAAAAATGTAAACGAAAATACATGGGCGGGAAAATTATATGAAGAGAACGGCATAGTGACCATCTTGCATCCGAGTGTTATTGAAATGCTGAAGGATCAGTGCGTGTTCTTGGCGGAGGCCTTTTCTCGATTGGGAACCAAGCTCCTGTGCGATAAGAAGCCTTTTAATAACGACTGCTGGCAACGCTACGTGGACATGGCGAGCATTCAAATGCCACTGGGAGGACTTTTAGTAGATTCCAATGACAAGCTAAGTGTGAATGTAAGGGGTAAGGGTTTATTGCATCGTATCGGAAGCGTAGAAGAGAAACATGCAACACTGACAACGCGCCTGATGACCCGCTATGATCATCTGGATGATGACGACATCAAGGATTCTGAAATCTTCCGCGAGACAAGCGAATCCCGTCTGTTAAAGAATATACTGGAAGATTTCTGGCGTATGCACCCCCACGCACAGGATGCTCTGACGCTGGCCGTGTACCGTAATGATGACGTTCAGCCAGTGCTGGCTGCAATAGACAGCTATTTGAAGGCACTTACCATATCGGAGCTGAAAAAATATGATGTAAGGTTAATATTATTTTCTGACTTTGCTGACCAAACCGGCATTGTTCGATGGATGGAAGGATGGCAGGAACGCTGGGAAGCGGCAGAAACGGAAGAAAAGCTGAAGCACTACACCTACTGTCGCTTGTCTGTCGAACACCGTATCGTACCCAAGGAAGCCGACAAACGCGGATTTGAACGTCTATTGCGTGAATTGAACTGCGATGTCATGGTGTTCTACAATTTTATTGAAGCAGGTAGAGACGGCAGTAAATTCCACGCAGTAGATAAGTATGATCATTTACAGAATGACCGCAAGTTCCCTATTTTGGAAAAGTCTTTCTGTACCAAGTCTAATCCAGGAGCTCGCCTGATGCGTTCCCAAATTATCAGTAACAGGCAGTTCTTTGTGAACTCTGGGCACGCGGAGCTGATGATGCGTCTGAAGAATCAGAATACACCTGCAGGGCAGGAACATGTGATTGTAGGTTCCGGAAACTTTGAACCATGGCAAGCAGTGATTGATGTTGCACACCGTGCTGCTGAATGGGTGGTATGCATAGACTCCAACATTGACGACAAACTGATTCGGGAACACCGTGACGGGACCGAGACTCGGCAACTGATTGGATTTGGTTCTGGCGTGGGCTTACACGGGGAAAGCAACTTTACTATTTCTTCACAGATATTCTCATACAGTAATTTGAAAGGTATTTTGCAAACCGCCTTCCGCAGGGTGTATCACTTTACTGACTGCACAGAAGACAATAAGCACATTGTTGAACAATTGCTGAATGAGGGTACTGGACTATCCGGCTTGTCCTTGATCAGGGCTTTGGGACCAAGCTATTATGTACATGACTTTTTGGCGTACAGCATCATCAAGAGGATGTTCCTGAGAGATGGCGGCGATTATTTATGTAATCAGCTGTTCTCCGTAGATACCTATGCTCATTGGTTTGACATGAAGTCTGCCGATAACAAAAAACATCCGGATCTGTTATGGGTACAGGCTAGGATCAATGAGAGGGGGCAAATTGAAATTGATGCCCGTCTGATTGAATGCAAGATGGGCAAGGCTTCTGACGAACATTTAAAGAAAGCACAAGAACAGATTCAAAACGGGTTAGAAGTGTTGATGCGCGCCTTTACCCCTAGAAAAGAAGGTAAGGACTCTGAACCTGATGCTCGGTATTGGTATCTGCAAATGCACCGCATGATTGCTAGTTGCGTTTTGTCCAATAATATCGAAGATGAGACCGTCTTCCTTGCTGCCATGGAACGTATGGCGATGGGTAACTTCAAGATTAAGTGGAGTGCCGGGATATTTGCATTCTGGATAGGAAAACATACCCCACCGTTAAAACTAGAAGATGTTTACATTGTAGAAGTGAATGGTACCGAAATGGAGGTGCCCGTGTGCGTGGTGGGCTACAAGTACATTCGTGAGCTTTGTAGTGAAGATTCTGTCGATATGCTCAGATGGCCTATTCGCCGCGATGAACTGGATAGCTATAGCAGGCTGGAACAGATTGTAGTAGAAGGACAGCAGGAGCCTGAAGAGGAGGATGAAGAACAGGAAGAACCTGTTGCAGGTGGCTTTGTGATTGATTGGCGCAAGGGGAGAGTTCAAAAGCCGAGTTTGGAACCACAACTAGAACCTGAGCTGGAACATCCTCTTCTTTCGCAAGTTTCGAAACTAAATAAGGAAGATGATACCAAGCAGACTGGAATTTCTACGGTGCGTGGTAATTCTACCGTATTATATCCAGATGAGCAGGATGATAAACCTCCTGTATTTCAGGCGGCAGATCCAGTTGCCCCGAATGGCGTTCCGGACCGTATTTTCCTAGGAACGGAGAATGACAGGCGTATTTACTGGGAGTTTGGGCATGAGGATTTAAGTAATAGGCATTTGCTTATCTTTGGTAATTCAGGGATGGGTAAAACTTATGCCATTCAGTGTATCCTTTGTGAAATGGGACGGAAGAATCTCAACAATCTGATTGTGGACTATACTAACGGGTTTCTGCCTGAACATTTGGACGCCGTGACTAATAATGTACTGCATCCGTATCAGAATATAGTGAAGCTAGATAAATTACCGGTCAATCCGTTTAGAAAGACGGATTTAGTACTGGGTGGTTTACAAATCCCGGAGAATTCTCATGATGTAGCCAAACGAGTAGCTGCTATTTTGGGATCCGTCTATAAAGATTTTGGTGGCCAGCAAAAAGTCATTGTAATTGATTCTATTAAGGATGGTTTGGAACAAATGAAAAATGATTTTGAAATGAAGCATCTTCTAGATATTCTAGAGGGTTATCTGGAGGATGCTACCAGACCTAAAAATTCTGTAACGACAATTCGTAATAAGCTCAAATCCCTGATTGATGAAGACCTGTTTGTTGGACAACAAGCTTGTGTCAGCTGGGATGAGTTATTTGCGAACACGGAGAACAGATGTCAAGTGTTTCAAATGGCAGGATTGGATAGAGAAACATCCCGTATGTTGACAGAGTTTACCTTGTGGGATCTTTATGTTGCTGCGCGAAATAGTGGACAGGAAAACAAGCCTAAGGTAGTGGTATTGGACGAAGTTCAGAATCTGTCTCAGGACTTGGAAACTCCGTTAGGGAAAATATTAACGGAGGGACGCAAGTTTGGCTTGTGTCTGATTGCTGCTACTCAAATTATGAGTGGAGTTGATCAGGCTGCCAAGGGGCGTTTATTCCTAGCAGCACACAAGTTATTTTTCCGTCCAGCTGATACAGAGCTAAAACAGACTGCAGAGTTGGTCAAGACTGCTTCTGGTAGAGAAAATGTGGAATATTGGAGTAAAAAACTTAGTTCTCTAGGTAAAGGTCAATGTTTGTCCTTAGGTCCTGCATTGAATGAACAAACCGGAATGTTGAAGCCTTTAGAAGTTCACAAGCTCAAGATTACAGCATTAACGGAACGAGGGTTCTAATATGACCAGTAAAAATAAAACTGCAGAAAATAAACGTCTTGGAAAGAATTTCCATCGTACCTTTGCTCCGGAACGGCAGTATTTGGGAGCCCTGCTGAAGTATGCGGCTGATGGTGGTCTATACGAAAAGCAAGCGATTGCTGATAAGACGGGCATACCTACAGGCATATCCAGTGGTAAATCTCTGCCGACAGCGGATTATTGCCGTGCGATGAATTTGGTAACGACGGTGAAAGAAAAAGATGGTGAACATCTGCGGCTAACTTCGTGGGGTAGAACCGTGTTGTTGGAAGACAAGTTCTTCAAGGAGGATTTGACCCAATGGCTGTCTCACCTTTATTTGTGTCAGAAAAGGCAGGGTGCAGAGGTATGGTACCAGATATTCTGGAATGGAGCTGAGATTCTAGGACAGGAATTCACCGTAGATACGCTGACCAACTGGATTTATCCTATTTTGAAGGTAACGGATATGAAGGTCATGAGTCCTACCTTCCGAATGTATGGAGACGATCAGTCTTTTAAGCAGTGCGGAGCTATTCGAGAACAGTGCGGAGTGTATTATCGGACAAAAGCGCCAATAATCAGCACCTATGCTATTGCTTATGCTGTGTGGATGACCGAGGCCATTGAGTGTAATGGATGTGCCGGGGCACAGGTATCTCTTGATGAACTAGAGGGGCTGTGCGGCTTCAGGCACATTACCGGATGGACTTTGGCAGAAAGCCGACAATGTCTGGCCTTGTTGGAGCAAAAGGGCGTTTTTTCCATTGACCGACACATGGAACCGTGGCTTATTTGCAATAAATATGCTTCCTCCGATTTGTGGAAGCGTGTATACGAAGATTTTCTTTAATTAAAACGATTATTGCTCCGGCGGTTAAATAATCGTATTATCTTTTCATACTCAGCGTAAGAAACTCAATATCTAAAAGAAGTCGCAACCATTGTTAGAATATTAGAATCCATGGTCTACTAAACTGAATCCGTATATTTTATTGCTTTGGCGAAGCAATAACCTCATTACCCACATGAAGAAAATCTCTCTAAATCAAGCCGTACAGTTTGATATAAGCCGTTTGTTCAATGGTGCTATCGACGTTGACTGGTTGGTAAATGATCCCAATATCGCAGCATCTGTAGCCCGCTCCTTTGTATTCCATGGCCCGGCCTATCATGGGGTAACGCAGACAGATGTTATAGAAACCGGACATAAGCTGATTGATAGCGCTTCTTTTGTTAAAGAAACGGTACAGGGGCTGGTAAGTGGAGAGGCTAATGCTTTTACTTTGGCTATTGCTGGGTTTGGTAGCGGTAAGTCTCACATGGCAGTAACTTTGACCGAGTTGCTGGAAACGCAGGACGTAGCGCATAGAGCTACCATTCTGAAGAATCTGGCTCAGGCAGATGCGTCTATTGCCGAACATGTAGAGCGACTATTACCGGAGGTAGAAGAAAAAGTGCTGGTCATTACCCTAAATGGGATGAATAATTTTGACTTGGCATCTCAGCTATTGAAGCAGGCCAAGGGAAAGTTACAAAAACGTCATTTGTCGACAGATGCGCTAGAGGGGGTGAGGAAACGGTTTGAATACGCGGCAAAAGTATTAAGTACGTTAAACTGTGATTTATTACCTACTCTTTTGGATGCGCTGAACTTATCTGATGTGCAAGAGGTTCTGAAGAAGTTGGTAGACTATGACGAACAAACCTACAAACAGGTGCACCAGTTCCTGTCAGAAATAGGGATTCCCTTACAGGCAATAGGTGATGAAACAGCCAAGGATGTACTCACGTTATTGGCTACGAACTATGTGGGAGAGGGGAAGCCCTTTAAGAAGATTCTCATCTTGTTTGACGAATTTGGTCGCTATCTGGAATTTGCAACAGCTCATAGTCATATTGCCGGCAACGGAGCTCTGCAACAGTTCTATGAGGGCGTGCAAAAAAATTCGGCGCAACTTACGTTCGTAGGCTTTATTCAGTATGAATTAAAGGCTTATGTTCAGCGTCTACCGATAGAGTTCAAGAACGATATTACTCGGTTCATTACTCGCTTCCAAACCTCCGACAAGAAATATCTTTCAATCAATTTGGAAACTCTTATTGCTAACTTATTGGTCAAGGACAGTAAGGAAGTGTTGAGCAACGAGGTTTTTCTGAATACGAGTTTTCAGCAGATTCAGAGATGGTACCCAAATGTAGCCCACCATTCTTTGTGGCATTCTCCGGAAATGTTCAAGCGGGTGATTGGTGAGGGCTGCTGGCCTTTGTCACCACTGGTTGTGTGGTTTCTATTCTACTTGTCTGCTGGTGGGCAGTATTTACAACAACGTTCAGCATTGGCTTTGCTAAAAGTTGCACTGGACATGAATAGTGGCTATGAGCTGTCTGACGAGAAACCGGTACTGCCCGTTGTACGTTTGTGGTCTGAAGAACTGCAAAGCGAGCTCCAAGATGTAGAAGAGAAGACTGGGCGTGGGGCAGTGATGCAGTCTTATGTGTCTGTGTTTGAACGACACCGCCAGCATTTGGTAAATGATGATATTCTGTTACTCCGCAGTATTGTGATGCTTTCAGTCACTCGGTTAAAGGCAACCAGTAGAGAAGATGCCATAAAGGCTTTACAGGAGTTTTCCGGGATTGAGCCGACTGCATTTGCTCGAACGCTGAACTCTCTGGAAGAAGAACTGAATGTCATCACTTGGGATGATACTTTCCACCAGTTTGACATTATAGGGGACAGTGTTTCCAAATCACAGTTCATGAAGTTTCTGCGTAATAAACTGGTTTCTGAATACAATTTGGAGCAGCAGGAGAAACTTTTCATTAAGAAAGCTGAGTTCTTTAGTGACGTATTGGGCGATATAGCGTGTGATTTCGGTTCTAATAACAACATCGTATCGGCCGAATGGCGGTATGAATCACGTTATACGTATTGGGGGTTGTTTGTACAAATGGCTACAAATTTGATAGTTCCCCCTCTGTTCGGACAGAAGTACAATCAAGTAGATGTTGTAAGAGGCTTGGTTATTTATTGTTATGTTTCAGAAAATGAAGATATTAAAGTTGTAATGCAAAAATCTGTTGAAATTCTACGCAAGGTAGCTAAAGATAACGGGGTAACACATTTACCGGTCATGCTGGTATTGCTTCATGACCAAGATGGAGAAATCGGCAGGACTATTGCGGAGCTTGATATTTTGGAAAAATTGTCGTTACAGGAACAGGAAATGTACGGCAAGATTGCCTCAATACACAGATTAAAGAGAGAGGAAAATCTGCGCACGGCGCTTAAAAAAGTTGCCTTGGAGCGCAATTATGAAACTACGTTGAAAGGGGATTTTCCTACTCGACTGTCCAAATTGGGGGATGCCCTCTTCGATAAGATTTATCCCAAGCCTCTATCATTCCCGTTTGATGGGTATCATTCCGCACGCAGTAATGCGGCAAAGGACTGTCGAGATCTGACAAGAAACATTCTGTTTAACCAGAATTTCACTTACAGTGTAGTTCAGAGTTTGCCGATTCAACAACGCAACAGAGCCAATAATGTTCTGAAAAACCACTGGAAGGTATTCAATATGGATGGTAGTTTGTCTTCTTCTCCCGGTCTAAGCAGCGCTCGTAATATTGTAACAGAGTGGGAAAAGTTATTACAAGGTACTCAGGAGCTGAATTGTGGTGAGGCTTTAGCTATGGCTTGTGCTGCTCCTTACGGTGCAAATATCGCTTCTGCTGGGTTGTTGTTTGTCATTTATGTTCAGACGCGCCGCGAAACCACTTCTTTAACGCAGAAAGATGGGCAGGCAGTCGATTTTGCCTCTCTCAATGATCAATTATTTGAAGGGAATGTATTTGCTACAAAAACGCTGGAAAGTCTTACCTTGCATAAGGTAGAAAACTCTGGATCAGAATGGGAAATTCTTCTAAATGAATGGGGAAATGCTGACTCTTATGTAAAGATTGTGGAACTGGAGGAACGCGCTATAGATCTAGAACGTAGACTTAAAGTTCCTCAGACCTTAGGTTGGAAATATAATACTTTAAAGCGTAGTGCTAAGGATGCGAAAAAGAAAATAGACGAGGCTGATGAAAAGGAGGACAAAGCACTCAAAATTCTTGAAAGTGGAGCTAATAAGAAAGATCTTTCTATTTTGAGTTTTGGAGCATCTTTGTTACAAGCGTGTGCCCAGAGAAAGCACAAGGATCCAATGTGGAAATCTGAGGATTATGAGTGGTTTAAGGATAGATTGTTACAGGCTCGGTTGATTATCGAACAAAATTTCGAAAGTTGGTTACACAAACAGCAACCCAATGGATTGAATATGGCTGCTTTGCTGACTTTTAAAGAAGAGGTGGTAGATCGTGTTGTTAAAAATTTAAAAAATATCGATTTGCATTCACAGGCAGACGCTTTAAATAAACATTATGAACGAATGAGTAGGGCTTTTGATGCCATTGTTGACGCTAAGCAAACCTTATCCGCACTTGATGCCTGGCTTGTTTCTAACAGCAAATTGAGCCGTGATTTAACGATATCCCAGATTAAAACACAGAATCAGGTGTTGATGCAACAAATGGAGTTACTCAAGCAGTCTAGAAGCAATATGATAAGATTGAACAATCAAACTTTGATTCAAGAATTCGATCAAAAAATAGCAAATCTGAAACAACTCAATCAAGAACTGAAAGATCAAGAAAATAAAATTTCAAAACGCGCACAAGCTATATGGAATTCTAAACTTTCTACTGAAAGTGTCGATGATTTGTTGGAGCAAGTTAAGGAGATGGAGCATTTGTATGCTGAAGATGGCTCTAATGTGGAGGACTTTCGCCAAATGAGGACTATACTTCAAACATACCTTGATACTTGGAGACGCTTGAAATTTGCAGTGCTAAATCAGAATGATTTTCAAGTGCAACTGTCTGCTTCACGACAAGATTTTCTATGCCGATTCTCGCATTATGAGTTACCTTGGGATTTGGAGGAAGCCTTCGGACTGCTTGAACAGGAGTGTGAAGTTAGTAAACAACAAGCAAGTCAGAAATGGGTACAGATGGTTCAGTGTAAATTAGTTCAGCTTGCTCAAATGACAACTATTGAGGTAAACGAATTACAGAGGAATATTAGTAATCCTCCTGCTTGTGTTGATCTAGCAAAGGAAAGCACTTTTCTGGAGAAAGCTCAAGATTCCATTCATCAATTTCTTAATACTAAGGAAGTTGAATGGCTCTTGGAGCGTTTCAAACAAATGAGTAAAACTGCTCAAAAAGATTTTATCAAGGCAATAGGCTGTCTATTAAAGGAGGATTAAAATGAGGTAAGGGGATTTTATGAGATAGTTTAATTTTGTTACTTGTTTTAGTCGGCATTTCTAAATTTGTCTTTTCGGAAATGGCAGGATTACGGGGAGTACCATCCGGATAGGAGGTTTTGTAGATGCCAAATTCCTGCGCCTTTTTCTCCAGAGCGTGGGTAACACTGCTGGAAGCGGCGTTGATGCGGAGGCGGCTTTCACTGAGATAGGAAGGATTGTGGAGGGGATGGGGGAATATCCTTGGCAGGAGCTGCGGGGATGACGGAGGGAGAACATCGTCGGAACAGGAACCGGGATGATTCTGCTTCCAGCTCCGGAACCATGCGGGTGAAGTCAGATGTTTATATTGCTGGGCAAGTCCTTTTCCCTTGATGGCATACACGCGTTCCGCCGCCAGCAGGGTCATGTTGTCAACCTGTTGCTGCTTGCGCCATGCCTGTCTGATTTGTTCCAGTTCTTCAGCGTTCCGGGCGGCGTTGATGGTTTCCAGCATCTTCCGGACGGAAGTTTCCTTATTGTTGGCCAGATTGAGGAACATGCGGCTATAATAATCATGAAATTCCAGGGATTCCCGGTTGAATGCCGCAATTTCCTGATTTTGAAGCAGTTCTTCGACAAGAAGATCTTCAGGAGTTTTCCTGATCTCTTGCGTCAAAACGCCTGTCTCATAAAGCCCCCAGGTAAGCGTTCCCCCTGTAACGAGCATCACGGCCGCTACCGTCAGAATTCTGATCCAGAGCTTCCGTATTCGATTGCGACGGAGGGCATGATTCATCCCGGTCAGCCACGCTTCTGGAGAAAGAGACCGTTCCTCCCTCTTCTGGGAGAGGTTTTGAACAAGAAGACAGCTTACGCATCTCAGGGCTTTTTCTTTTTGGGCCAATGATGCCAATAACTCCCCCGCATGCGCTTCTCCTACCTTTCCGGATATGGTGTTCCAAGGATAGGAGGTCATCAGTTCATAAAAGCACGCTGCCAGGGAGTATTGATCCGCCCGGATGTCGGGAGAGGTGTCTTCCGTGAACAATTCCGGAGCCGAGTACGCGGAATGAGCCAGGATATTGACTGTGCCATGAGGAGGGAGAAGAGAAGCGGTGCCGAAATCGGCTAGAACGGGCTGGCCTTCCCCGGTAAAGAGGATATTGCCCGGCTTGACATCTAGATGGACGATGTGATGTTGATTCAGACAATCGAGGGCCGAAACCAGAGTCTGAAGCCATGAGAGGAGGGTGCGTGGAGGAATGCGTTTGCCTGAGTGGATGACCTCCCGCAGGGTTCCGCCCTCAAGAAGAGGCATCACATAAAAACAGGTGGTGGGCGAAAGGCTGAATACCCGATGAATCCTGATGATGGAGGGGTGCTCCAGAGAAGCGATCAAGCGGGCTTCTCTGATGAACTGGTCAACAGAATCGGTAAAGGTATGAGCTACTTCTTCGTTCAGCGGAACCAGAAGGTGAGTCTCTGGATCTCTGCGACAAAGCCCCTGGTGATAATGTTCCTTGAGGACGACCTTTCTGTCCAGCGTTCTGTCATGGGCCAGATATACGATACCGTTCGCCCCGTGGCCGAGGACGCGCTCAATGGCGTAAGGACCAACTTTTTGACCGGGAGGAAGGAAAACGGGGGCTTCATGCATGGCGGATGAATGATTCGATCATGCCCCGGCAGTACGGAAAAAATCAATCCTTGTCTTTCGAAAATTCCTCGCGTTCGATTTCATCGACCAGGGAAGGAGAGGCGGGAGTCCCTTCGCGAACAATCTCATTGATTTTTGTCGCCAGAAAATCGGTCAGCGTCATCTTGCTGTCGAGGGCCTTGCGCTCCAGAGCCGCCTGGACATCCGGCGGTAGTTGCAGGATCACGCGGGACTCCGTTTCCACCTTCACGGACGGAAGAGTCACGGGCATCTCCGTCATCAGGGAACGAATGATGTGTTCCTTGACCTCCGGAATCTTTTTCTTGGCCATCCAGTTGTAGACGGTCACTTCACTGACGAAGCATTGCTCAGCCAACCACTTATAGTCCAGCCCACGGGCCTTGAGCCAACGCTTGACGTCGGCTTTCAACTCCATCTGCGGTTTGGAATCTGAACTCATATTCGTGATACTAGCTTTTCCGCTATTGCGCGTCAATTCCCAAGAGGCGAATGCCGGGAAAACCATCCTCAGAAGAAGGTGGATAAGTGATAACAAGGTTCTCTGAATAATATCTATTCTTCCATAATAGCTATAATACTATTTGACAAAATGGGGTATATAGATATAAAAATATCCGTATGGCGAATATGCAGTGCGATATCACCGAGCTAATCGAGAAGCTAAGCGATGAAGCCAGATTGTATCTTCTGAAACGAATGGCCTCCCGTAACCTTTCCCTTCGGCAGGTTCTTCTGGAGATTGTCATCGGGATAAGCAGAGAGGCTGCGTCCGGCTCGAAAGAACAAGAAACCGCATGTTCCGCCTGTTTCATTCCTCATTTAACCTCTCACCCAAAAGCCCTCCACCAATGAAAACATTTTGCGTCTCCCTCATGGCTTTGATAGCCGCTTTCCTCTGTGTTCCGGCAGCCCATGCAAGTCTGTCATCCCCGGATGCTTCCCCGTCTGCCAACGACTACACCGCATGCCGACAAAGAGATGGAGTCAAAGTTTGCCCCGCCTGCAACGGCAGCGGCAAGTTCGGAAATATCACCTGCGTCAACTGCGGCGGCAAGGGTATCGTCCGTACAAACGGGCAGAGGATGTAAGCCATCTCACCCGATTCTAATTTCTCCTCGTAGTCTGAGAAGAACCGCAATTGAAAACGAGGGACAGGAGCAACATGACTACGAAAACAGAATTTCAAATGAATGCCTTCATAACCTTCATTATTCCTACCTAATGGATCATAAGCCCTTTCCTTTATATATGCTTGGAGAAAGATACAGTGTATTCCTCTCTGACGTAGGCGAACAGGTCCTTTCCAAGCTCTACAAGGAAAGAACTGATGTAGTCGTAAGGATTAAAAAAACCTACGATAAAGAGAAATGTTTACCTTATTATAAAAAAGAAGATTTTATCTCGAATCAGCAAGTGAACGAGTCAACCGCTGGGAAAAATAGAGATTTAATAGCCTTCAGGAAAGGAGTTACATGTTTAGCGCTCCTAGTATGGGTGTGTGTTGGAATCTCATCGGGAGGCCCCGGTTTTTTGAGTATTATACCCATTGGTGGTTTTCTGGCATGGCTGTGGGGTAAGAGGAAATAATCTCCCCGCAATCATTATCTCTATAATAATCATAGTTACTCACCTTTCACAACATGAAAATAATGAACTGGAACAATGTTTTCGCCTGTACTTTTGTTGCATTTACCTTACCCATTTCGGCGTTATCCGGCACAGAACAGTTACCTGATTTTAATGTATTAAAGGAGCAGGCTGAGCAGGGGGACATGGAATCCCAGTTTCAACTGGGCAGATGCTATGCCTTCGGTACAGGAACGGACAAAAATGGTAAGCAAGCTGCTCTCTGGTTTCGCAAAGCGGCGGAACAAGGGCATGCCAAGGCTCAATACAATTTGGGAGTAGCATATACGACAGCCCTTGGCGTTGATCATGATGATGCCGAAGCTCGCAAATGGTTCCTTAAATCGGCTCAGCAGGGATTTGCAAACGCCCAATTCAACATGGGGCTGCTGGAAGCCAAAGGAACTTCAGGGACAAGAAATATGGAACAAGCCTTTGGATGGTTCCTGAAAGCAGCCGAACAGGGATTGCCTCGTGCACAGTTTATGACCGGTTTCTTCTATTCTTCCGGAGAAGGATGCCGGAAAGACCACGATGAAGCCATGAAATGGATTTCAAAGGCGGCGGAACAAAATGATACGGAAGCCTTGTTATGGCTGGGTGATTCCTACGCCTTGAATGATGATATGAAGAAAGCCTTTTCACAGTGGAAGAAAGCGGCCGATCTCAATCATCCCAAGGCCTTGTATATTCTGGCCCAATGTTATGAACAGGGGAATATGGTGGAACAAAATGAACGGCAGGCTTTCGAGTTGTACCGGAAAGCGGCGGAATTGGGTCATATCCAAGCCATGAATGCCTTGGCACTTTACTATCTTAACGGGAAAGGAGGAATTCCGAAAAATCCTCAACTTGCCATTTCCTGGCTTACAAAAACAGCGGAACAAGAGGATGCGTATGCCCAAAACTTGCTCGGGATGGGATATTTATATGGGTTGGGAAATATTCCCCAGGATCTGCAACTGGGGGCACAATGGACACTTCGAGCGGCTCGTCAAGGGGTTCCTGAAGCTCAGTCACGCGCCGGTAGTATGTATTTCACGGGCATGGGAGTTGAAAAAAATATGAAAAAAGCCGTATCCTGGTGGGAAAAAGCCGTCGCTCAGGGAGAGAAAAGAGCCCAATTCAGTTTAGGTTTATGCCTTATTGATGGAAATGGAATCGGAAAGGATCCGGAAAGAGGAATCAAATTGATTGAATTGTCGGCGCAGCAAGGAGAAGTGGCTGCACAACATTACATGGGGCTTTTTTGTGCTCAAGGAACATTTGGCATGAAAAAGGATATGGAAAAGGCTATCTCCTGGTGGGAAAAGGCAGCCTCTCAAAATAACCCTGCCTCACTATGTATTTTGGCTCAAATTTACGAAGAAGGCATCCATAAGCCCAGAAATGAGGAGATGTTTCTTCAGTTATACCGTAAAGCGGCAGAAGGTGGAGACGCCATTGCTCAAAATGCGCTCGGTCATTTTTATACGCTCGGTCTTCACGGTTTTCCCAAAGACCCGAAGCTTGCCTTTCAGTGGACGCTTAAATCGGCAGAGCAAGGTAATTCCAGTGCCATGGTCAATTTGGGGTATTTTTATGAAGTAGGAGATGGTTCAACCGATCCCAAACGCGTATTTGACAGGTCTTACGGTATCGTACCCAGAGATTACGACAAAGCTGCCGAGTGGTACGAAAAAGCAGCGGTTCAAGGTCATGTTCGTGCGCATTTTTACCTTGCTACAATTTACAGGCTCAAATCAGACGATAAAAAATACATGGAATATCTTGCCAGGGCTGCGAACCTGGGAGATCCGGAAGCTCAATTTGAAATAGCGAACACTTTTCAAAGTATCGGCGATCGTAAATCCGCCGTGACCTGGCTCATGAAAGCAGCCGAGCAAGGATTTACCAGAGCACAAGTTAATCTTGGCTACTGTTATGAAACGGGTGATGGAGTTGCCAAGAACCTTGATAAGGCGGCCGAGTGGTATAATAAAGCTGCCAATTTGGGAAACGGGGAAGCAAAATACTTATTGAATAAACTTCTAGAAAAACATCCGGCTTCCAAAATTCAAAGTGTGGAGAAAAAATGTAATCCTAACTAAAATAGACAGGAGTTTTTGTTTAGGAAAAATTTACGTAAAAAATGAAGAATTTTCTTCCATAGCTTCCGTCCACCAACATCATGAAACGCGTTTTTTCTTACATCATCGGATTATCAGTTTTTTCGACCTTATTATGTGAAGGCGCCGGTATCGTCGCCTGGAAGGATCAAGCTTTCCATGAGGACTCCATGGCCAAAATAGCAACGTACAGCAGGAGAAAGCTGAGTGGAAACAAAGGGATATTCAACGTAAAGGGAAAAGATATCTACCTGCCTGAGAATCTCTATTGGTACATTGATATTCCAATGGGCCTTCCTTCAGAACTCTCTGATTCGGTTCAATATGAGATGCTCCTCAAGCAGAAATATGAGATGGGCGTTTTTCGGAAACGCTTTCCGAAGTCTTCAGCTATTCTCGATCCATGGCTGAAGCGATTGCAGGAATACCAGGACAACTATGATTCCGGAAAGCGTTTTGTCAACGGTGTCTGGATGGGAAAATCAGCCTGTGAGCAACAGCAGGCCGCATTGAGGGAGAAGAGGAACCAACGACGCTTGCAAGAAGAACAGAAGAGAAAAGAGGCAGATAAAAATACTGTTGGGACGGATTCCAGGTCTGCCGGAAGAGAAGAAAAAACCCGGATACCGTACGCGGACGGTTCCTTGAAGGAAATAAGCGGAGGGAGTGTCGAGGGGGCCAGGACAGTCGTCAAAAGATTGGAGCAGAGTAAAAAGTCCTTGGATCCCGCAGGGCGGAATCAGGCGGAGCAGGTCATTCAATCCATCAAACGGCTTTTTACCGCGCAGTCCGCTTACAAAAAGGCCTTGCAGCAGCAAGCCGGAGCCAAGGCCAAAGCGGAACAATATGAACGCCAGGCGGAGAATAACATGAGGCCGAATCCATTGACGGGAGAGCCTAACTCCTATATGGCCAATCGTGCCCGTAAGCAGGCAAGAGAGATTGTCCTGAACGCGGAACATGCTCTTATTAGTGGAAAGAGGGAACTTCTCCAGGCGTTGAAGCAAAGCGATACTCTGGCCTGCACCTTGTATAAGACCATTCCTCAGGACGCGGAGAGTCTGGCTCTTGCCGTTGCGGCGATAGCCGAGTCCTATCATGGAGAGATAGATTTCAGAAGCCGGTTTGAGGAAGTCAGGGATAAAGAGGACAGACGGCAGGAAGAAATTGCCCGTGAACAGGAAGAAAGGGAACAACAGTTAGCTCGTGAGAAGAACAAGGAAGAAAAATTTCAGCAAGCAAGAGCGAGAAAAGAACAGCGTCTGAGAAAAGAGCATATCGCCCGTGAACAGGAGGAAGAACGGGAAAGACAGTTAGTCGCCATGTTGAAAAACAGTTCGGCGGACGCGGAAGTCCTGGCCGCTAGAGTGGAAGATCTGTCCAAAGGAGATTATTATGAACTCATGCTGAATTGCATTTTGAGGGATGATGTTGATTTGTTTGACAAGATTGTTCATTCCGGGAAAGGAGACATCAATTATAAATATCCGGAAAGGGATCACCTTTCATTATTGCAATGTGCCGTCATGTTTGAAAAGCCGGACATAGTTGAAATCCTTTTGGAGAATGGATGCCTGGTGGAAAAGAAAGATTTTTTGCCTATCTTAAAGGCTGTCAAAGATGGAAAGTTTAATGAAAAAATGGAAGAAATCAATAGGTTACGCCAAGCATTTGATCCGGAAATAAACAGATTGGTGAATGAACGCGGTAAAGGTAAAATAAATGAAAATTCTTGGAAATCCGTCGTGGATCAATTCATGTCGGATAATCGTGAATACAAACCATCCCGCGCCGTGTGTGAGCATCCTTTTTTAAAATCACGAACAGCCTGGTTTTATCATCGACTTGCCGAAAGTAATTCAGTCTTCTATAAAAAAGCCTTCAAGTGGTTTTCAAGATCGGCGGCGGCAGGAGTTCAAGGCGATTCATTTATATTAGCCTCTCTCTATTACAAAGGAGAAGGAACACAAAAAGATTTAAAACAGGCATTGTTTTGGATGGAAAAAGCCGCAGCCCAAAGTGATGAGCTTGCTATTAAAGCATTACCCAAAATACGAAAAGAAGCAGAAGAGAACATGGATGCGGTAAAAGCGCCTTCCACACTGTCTCATCCAACAGTTCCGGACAGGCCCGAGGCTCCTGCAACACCTCCCGTCAAGTACATGAGCGATACCGACACCAACAGGATGATATATCGCACCTTGGGTTCTCCTGACCCACGAGCCTTGGAGGGAATTGACGAGAAGAACAGGAACGTCATTCAGACGTCCACGGACCCCGTCGAGATCTCAAAGGCCGCCGAGAAAGCTTACGCCGACAAGGGAACCATTGACCCGGCCATGCGTCAGTACCTGACCAACATGGCCCACTACCGTGCTCTTTCGAATAAAACAGGACAGGGAACAGCCTATCACCCCAGTTTGTCCAGAGCCTTTCCTTCGTTACCTACTGTCATGGAAATGGGAGATGAGGTATGGGCGGAAGAGGTTGATAAAATGATAGGCACTTCACAAGAAACCTATGACCCTAATTTGTCTCTGGCATGCAGGCAACGAGCCAGGGACATTATCGAAGCGAGAAGCCGCATTATGGGTGGTTCCATGGATCGCCCGGAAGATATTTATCGGAGACTTGGCATTTCAGAAGATACGGATCCTGTTTCAGAGGACACGAATTGTAGCCCGCTTTCCGGGATGGCTCTCCCGTTGATTTTTCTGGGGCTCCTGATTGTCATTCCTTTAGGAGTTTTTTGCAGGTTGTGCAGAAAATTGTAACAGCATCACGGATATTAGAACTCAATTTTCAAATCAAAGATGAAAAAATATTTTATTTGCGACGATTCCGGGAATCTGCAAGGCCCCTATTCCGAGCATGTGCTTCAAGTTCTCCATGAAGAGGGTTCCATACGGTCTGATACCCGTATTCGTGAAACCCAGTCTTCTGAATGGGGCACATATTCAGACATTGCGGCAAAAGTTTTGGAGGGCAATCCCCGGAAGGAGGCTGATGAATCCTCCTATCTGATTGCGCTGCCGGATGGAGACACTGAAGGCCCTTACACCAAAGAACAAATGAAAGCCCTGTATCGCAACGGTCGTTTGGCCGGATCCCTTCTTTGCTGCAAGACGGGCGCATCCTCATGGGAAGCGCTTGAAACGTTAATCGGGGAAAATGTTCAACAGACTGCTTCTCCTGAAATCACAGGAGGAAGGAGGGAAGGCTCCCGTTCTTCTTGCTCAAGCGAAGATGACAAGAATTCTCATTTAATGCCGGAAATGCCTCCTGTGCCCAAGACATCGCCTCCATTAGAAGAAACCGCTTCATACGGCAATCCTCCGTTGCAGGATGAAAGAAGTACTCCCTCTGGGCAGAGGTATGACATGAGAGCGTTCTGGACAATGACCATGCTGTATCTTTTGTCCCCGTTGCTGATTATAGTGGCATCAGCAACCTATGCAGGTAATGCCCGGGTTAGCCTAACGGTTATAGGTATAGGAATATTATTCTTTTTGTATACTCAGATTGCATTGCTGATCAATACATGGAGGGCGTGGAAATGCATACAGCCCATTGCCCGGTATGGTCGTCGCGTCCCCTCAGCGGGGCAGGCTGTGGGGCTGTTGTTCGTTCCCGTATTTAATTTATACTGGATGTATGTCTGCTTTGTCGGATTAGCCGACAACGCCTCCTGGCTTGCCCGGGCCTCCCGGCAAACCAGCCTCCGGCTGAAAGCATGGCCGATGTTTGCCTTCGTGCTGTTTTCACAACTCACCTTTGGAGGCAGTATCATTACTGGAGCCCTCCCTGAATTTAGACCATTTTCTGATCTTCTTTCCTGGCTTTGGATCCCATGGCCGATCGCGGTGTTCTGGTACACGGAAAGAATTATTCAGGCATTTCCACGTCCTCAAGAAAGGAAAAAGAAATATTCACAACAAGAAGAGGCAAGATGAAATCTTATTTGATCAAACTGCCGGACGGAACTCAAATGGGGCCGTTTCCATGGGAGAAGATAGATAAACTATATGCTTCCCGAAGAATCAGCGGAGATGATCTGGTATGGACGGAAGGAATGCCGGCATGGCTTCCTCTTCGCGAAGTTCAAAAAAAGAAGGACGAACCGCATTCGCAACAGGCGGGTACATCAGACGCTTCCAGACCGGGGAAGGAGGAAGCGTCTTATTTTCTTTCAGCGGGCGGAGAAAGCCGCAAGGGACCCTATACATTCAAGGAAATAAGCAACTGGTACGCGACCGGACAGCTTTCTCCTGAGGCGTTCCTGTGGAAAGAGGGAATGGCCGAGTGGGTAAGAGTGGGGGAATTTGTCAGCGGCTATCAGGAGGAAAGCTCCTTCTGGGTGGGGGTTTTTGGAATGCTATCATCTCTGACCGGCCTTTCTCCCATAGAAAGATTCAGTTTGAAAAGCATATTCAAAGGGGTATTCCGCCGCAGGACGGCGCAGGAAAGGATAGATTTTTTTACGTCAGGCGGGTCGAAATCTACCCCAGCGCTGGAAGAAATATCTACGGATTGGCCTTCGCCATGGCTCTTCACCCGCATTCTCGCGCTTTCCCTGTTGATATGCATCGGGTGGAGACTCATGTTTGAGGCATTTAATAACGCTCCTGTAGTTTCTGGTGCCGCTTATTTAGGTCTGTTGTTTTCCATAAGTTTTACTGTGCCCTTTTCCATTCTTGTCCTGTTTGCGGAATTTAATGTCAGAAGGAACATCTCGTGGTATTCGATTATCGTCCTGGTGCTAGGTGGAGGGATTTTGTCTTTGATTGTTACAATGATTTTGAACGAGCTTTCCGGTAATCCCAGGGCTGCTTACTGGGCCGGTCCCATTGAAGAAGCCGCAAAACTTGTTGTTGCCATTTTCTTTGCCCGAAAATTCTTTCTGAATGGGCAAATTTTAAATGGCATGTTGTGTGGTGCCGCTGTAGGCGCCGGTTTCGCTGGTTTTGAAACAGCGGGTTATATCGTGAATTCTGAATATACCGGCCCAGGTCCGGATCCATTGGATATAGCGGTAATGAGAGGAATTTTTGCTCCCTTTGGTCATGTTTCCTGGTCGGCAATCATGGCCGGGGCATTCTGGCTTGCGATGAAGAAACAACGGCAGAACAACATTCCCTCCATTCTTCAACCCTCTTTTTGGCGAATTGCCGTTATCCCGATAGGGCTTCACATGTTTTGGAACAGTCCTTTGTTGTATAAGTCGGCATTATTGTATTATGCAAAATGGGGGATATGTGCCGTCATTTGCTGGAGTATGGTCTTTTTACTCCTCAATGCAGGATTAATCCAGGTCAGGCAAGCTAGGGAACATAAAATAGACCTTTAGTATCATGTGCCGATATACTGTGTCCTCGTTATGCGCCGGCGCTGTTTTTGCCAACAGGCCGGGAATGCTGTATTCCTGTAGCGAGGATATTCTTCAAGTGTGGCAATTGAGCAACAGTTATTATCCATCTTTCAAGTTCCTTCCCCAAAAGAGGGCAATGGCTGGTCAAGCTCATCATTCACGGCAGGTGCTGTCTCTGATAACCCTTTTCACGCCATGCCGTATGTTCCTGCCAGGGGAACGCATGTCACCAACAAGGAAAACAACAATGAAAAACAGACCATCCATTACTAAAGAGGAGGATCATAAAAACAAGGAAGTGCCGGACATTTGTCTCAGAGAAACTGCCGCACACTATCATGATGAACTTATCAGGTGCATCGAGCAGGAGTGCGGCCCATCAATTCCCCATGTTCATGATAAGCCCGTCCTTTCGAGAAGGAATAAGGCGCTTGTCTGCTTTCTTTTGTTCATCCTCTTAATGACCGGCGCCATTGTCTGGCATTGCTTTGCAAACCGGGCAGATCGGGATATTTACGAGTATCATGTTACTGAAGAGGTTATTATAGGGTCACAGATAGCAATTTCATAGATCCGTAAGAAAAACAGAAATAATGAATACTAGCCCGGCAATGACTGAAGAGGTGGGTCTCCTATCATGAAAGACAACACCATTTAATAACGCTGGCCTTCCAGTACCAAGATTGCTGTGTTAAAAGAAAACAAAGAGTTGACGGATTTTTGTCATCTTTACCCGTGAGTGGGTGGGCGAAAAGAGATGAGGGAGCAGAGGAAGAAAATAATAAAAATACCATACATTCATAATTATATCATATTTTTTTTGATGAAAATTAAAAATGTATGATATAAAATCAAAAAATATATTTCAAAAATAGCAGATGTAATGGAAAAGGGGGTAAATACGAGCCACCATTCTGTAATTGATATTACTAAGCAAGAGTCTCAAATGTAAGATTTTGAGATAAAAAGCGTTGACGCACCTTTTGTATAATAATGCGTTGATAGTCAACAAAATCTTACCCTAACTCAACATCGATCCAGTACAACATAACCTCATAATATCCTTAAGCTACCTGTTTGTTGGACAAAGTCCAACAAAAATCCAAGTCATAATAGATTTATCCTAAAAGTAACATGAAAATCATAGAAGGTGCATTTGTCTCTGCTGAGACATTATTGAAGAACTAAGGGGCATTTAGGAATGTCTGGAGGTTCTTCTTGCCCGGCAGGCTGCCGAATCCGGTTCGGTCGTCTGGGCAGATCAGGCTACTCTTGCCAAACGTTACGATACGAGTAAATCGACCATTGCAAATTACTGGCAGAAGCCATGAGTTCAAATCATGTCAGGATGATCCGTCCCCATGGGGGAATTCAGAAGCATCATGCCGCTGAATTTGACGCTTTCATGGTGTCTATTTCTCTTTCCTCCTACAAACAAACTAAAAATAAGTGAGAAGAGAAGAAGATATCCCAGGACTTATGAATCAGTAGGCAGTGTTATGCATTCCGGTCAGCGTAGAAATCTTCTTCGGGAACGATGTTCCAAAAACACTCCGCCATCTCTTGATCCACCCCAGACAGATTCATGTAACGGTGCATGATCTGGGTAGAGCTGGAGTGTCCCATTTCCAATTGAAGCCGGGGAATGTCTCGATGAGTAAGGACATGGTAGCTGGCGAAGGTGTGGCGCAAGGCGTCGTTAGGCCATCGTTTCCCATTGGCATCCCATCCCGCTCTATAACGAAGCCCTGCCCATCGGACGGGCCACTGGGGCGGACATATGGAGTTATCCTCCTGACGAGGAGCTATGCGCAACCAAGACTCTAATGCCGCACATATACTTACTTGACGTGTCCCTCCCGTTTTTGAGGCCATACTGCGTACTTTGATGACTTTTGACGGAGTGTCCAAAAAGATGTCATTCCAAGTCAGCCTGGTTACTTCCTGCGGGCGAATTCCGGCAAACGTCATGATCGCAAGTGGAGCCAGGCAACAGGTCAAATCCAATCTTGCACCTTCTACGGTTTTCTTTCTCGTTTTGGGCTGAGCCTTCTCTTCCGGCGATGGTGGACGGCACGCCATAAATAAGGCCTGTATTTCTTCCGGAATCAAGGGATGGATTTCATGTTCCTGAATGGAAATAATGTCAAGGGCTTGAGCCGGATTGTCACGGCACCATTTCCTCTTGATACCGAAGTTGAAGATACTGCTGAGGATTTTCCGTGCATCATTCTTCTGCTTATCAGGTTTGAAGGTTTGGGAGATCATCTGCCGGCAATCTTCCGTCGTGAGCTGAGAGAGCAATGTCACAGCGAAATCCGGGCAGCATTTGCCGATGCGTCCGGTTATGTAGCGGATCTGTGCAAGTGTACTTTCCCGACGCTTCTGAACGTCTTGTTTCACTTCCAGCAGCCTTGATACTGCGTCACAAAAAGGGATGGATTTGCTGTCTCTCTTTTCCTGCTCCAGCCCCATCCGGACAAGCCGTCCGATTTCCGAAACTTCCTGCACCAGTTCCAGCACCGGGGCCATTCCTTTCACAAAACCGAAAACATCCACGCCATAAGGCTCCAGAATGTCCTGCGCCTCCCGGAACAACTGAGCCTCTGCCGCAGAAACCTGGAACACGCTGCTTCCTTCCGCATTCCTTCTCGTTCGCAACTGAGCGGCAAAAGCGTTTCCTTCCCGTTGTGTCGTAAAATAACGATTCTGCCTCTTGCCTGTTTCCGACAACTCCGCCGGTATGGAAACACGGTAGACCGCTTTCCTGTTTTGAGCCTTGCGTTGTTCATCAAGAACGCATCGTATGACGGAAGGTTTGGGCATTGCCTCTTTGTAGCACATTTCCACGACAGGGTCATGCCCTTAATCTCGTCACACCCCGAATAATGACGGATATGAGATGTTCCTGTTAATACAAATCATCTATATTGTCTGTAATTCATTCAGTTAAAATATTCGTTGAGTTTCTAGCAATATCTGCCTAGGTGGAGTATTCCGCAAGTTTATTGTGACAGGAAAAGACGTTAGTGAATTTAGGGGCAGATATGGAAAAGGTAGACGTAACCTACGTTTGACGATGGTGCTCTCCACAATGAAATGGATCGAGCAAAACGCTTGATTTTAATAATTCATCAATATAATTTGTGATGGTCAATTGGTGTAGTGTCTGTACCGACATTGTTTGCTACGGACTAGATGATGAGCCGTTGAAATGGAAGGGGAAATAAAAATCAGGAACGAAATGATATGCCTTGGACTTCAGAACACTCTAAATGGCTGGTCGATACAGGCCAACGATTACACACCGCAGACGGCAAGGAGGTTCATATTTGGGAATTTCGCCATGAAAAAGACGAATTTGTTCTCTCCGCATGGTCTAAGCACTTTCGGAATCACTACTGCTTTGATAGTGAAATTGATTATTGGCGCAAAGGGTATAAGTACTCTCGCGGAGAGTATCTTAACACTATAAAATTCCCGAGTCCCCAAGATCCACCAGGGCCAAGTATTCGTGCTGGCGACTTTGGAGAAGTACTTGTTGCCGATTTTCTTGAATACATACTTAAATATTGGGTTCCACGTACACGCTACGGTGACAAAACCATTCGGAATGAATCTACCAAAGGCAGTGATATAATCGGCTTTCATATCGTCAAGGATGGTAACGCTTCTTCAGAGGATAAGCTTGCAATTTTTGAAGCGAAGGCTCAGTTCTCTACAAAGAAGAATAAGGCAAGGCTTCAAGATGCGGTGGATGGATCAACGAAAGATATCGCTCGAAAGGCTGAGTCTTTGAATGCTATCAAGCAAAGGCTATATGTCCGGAATGAGCTTAATAATGCTGAAAAAATTGAACGCTTCCAAAATGAGGTAGATCACCCATACAAGGAAATTTATGGGGCTGTCGCTCTTTTTGATAATCTGTTTTTTGACGAGCGCTTGGAATCTTTGACCGATTCATCCTATCATCCACATTCAGGTGAACTTTTTTTATTGATTATCAAGGGAGATCAGATGATGGCACTTGTTCACGAACTCTACAGGAGGGCTGCAGATGAGGCCTGAACAGAAATCCCAACTCCTGCTTGGCGTAACCAGGTCAAAGGCTAAGATGTTTGAGTACGGTATCCCGGAAAAGCATCACATCAAAATTACACAAGATCCGGCAAGGCTCTTCACCCTCTCGATTGGCGTGCTGGGCGATCTTGCCGCCGCAATCAACCGGGAGGGACTAGATTCCGATCTCCTTCTGGAGATGAGGGCTAATCTGCTCTTCTCTGCGCGTTTTTTTGACTCTTATATCCAGTCAAAGCTAAACGAAATACTTGATCCATACCTCGTACTTATTGGCTCCGCCTCCTATTACTTGTGCGATCTTCCCGGAAGCGCGTCTGTTTTGGCTAATAGCATTGATAGGGGATGCCCGGATCTGGATGCCGGTGGTTTGGAAAACCTACTGCTCTGGCTGTTGAAGGCCGATTTGGAAACCCATTTTGATGGAACCGAAGGACCATTCGGAAAATCCATCGACGAAATTTCAAAGTGGATTTGCCAGTTTTTCAAGAAAGGATATGGCGAAGCCACTCTTCTAGGTTTGGCCACGAAGTTGAGGAACACTGCCTATCAATTCGGAACACCCAGACAGCTTCTATTTGGCGATGTGATAGCGGCCGTTCTGAGAAAAAAGCTCGAAAACTCTGCATGGCAGGCTTTACCGTCATATTCCGGGTTGTCTCAAGACAAATGGCTCCTTGCACTTCAAAAGGATTCGTTCATCAAGGAACTTTGGCCCGCGCAACATCTTATGGGTAAGGCTAATGTTCTCAAAGGCAAGTCTGCTATCGTTCAAATGCCCACCAGCGCAGGTAAAACGAAGGCAACAGAATTGATCCTGCGAAGTGCATTTTTGGCCGACCGTGTTTCACTGGCCATCATCATCGCTCCGTTCAGGGCACTGTGCCATGAGATTAAGAACAGTCTTGTAGAAGCATTCCATAACGAACCCACTATAGTAGACGAATTATCCGATGTCTTACAGACTGACTTCAAAATTACTGAATTCTTAGGACACCAACAGATCCTTGTAGTAACCCCAGAAAAGCTGATCTACGTCCTTCGACACGCTCCAGATCTGGCGGCCCACGTTGGCCTGCTGGTCTTTGATGAAGGCCACCAATTCGACAGCGGCACCCGAGGAATCACATATGAACTACTCTTAACATCGTTGCGTTTCATGATTCCCAAAGAGACCCAGAAGGTGCTGATTTCTGCGGTCATCAGTAACGCCGAGGCTGTAGGAGAATGGCTGAACGGTGAGCCTAACGTCGTCGAAGGCACAACCCTGATTCCGACGTTCAGATCGGTCGGATTCGTGAGCTGGCTTGATTCGTTGGGAAGAATTGAGTACGTTGACAGTCGTGATGCTGAGCAAAAAGAATTTTTCGTTCCGAGGGTAATTGAAAGTTTCAATCTCAAGAAGAAAAAACGAGAAAGGGGAACACGTTTGTTTCCTGAAAGGACGGATGGTCAGTCTATTGCGCTGTATCTCGGCTTGAAATTAGTGCCAAATGGCAGTATTGCTATTTTTTGTGGAAGGAAATCGACAGCGGCCAAAATCTGTGAAAAAGCCGTCAATATCATTGAGCGCGGTTCACCTTTAGCGTTGCCGTCAGATTTTTCAAACACTCAGGAAGTTGAGCGGCTAGCACGTTTACACGTCGAAAATCTCGGTACTGACTCGCCAGCATCCCAGAGCGCGGCACACGGCATTTTTTCCCATCACGGTAATACTCCGCATGGTATTCGGTTGGCGGTAGAGCATGCTATGCGCAATAACCTTGTCCGATTTGTTGTTTGCACATCCACCTTAGCACAAGGCGTGAATCTTCCAATTCGGTATCTTATTGTAACCAGTATTTACCAAGGAGTGGAACGTATCAAGGTCCGCGATTTCCACAATCTAATTGGCAGAGCAGGTCGAGCTGGAATGCATACTGAAGGCAGCATCCTGTTTGCAGATCCGATGATCTATGACGAGCGAAAGGATCATAAGGATAAATGGAGATGGAATCAGGTGAAAAAACTTCTGGAACCCCGCAATTCTGAGCCATGCATTAGCAATCTTCTATCGATCTTCGATCCTCTCAAGAGTGATAACGGAAAATACATCATCCCCATAGAGATTTTGGATTTTGTTAAAGCCTATATCACCGATTCTGATGGAGTTAACAAACTAGCAGTTGAAATAACGACACGGCATGCAGACAAAGGATGCTCTCGAGATAGTATCGAACAGCAATTTGCATGGAGAATTAGACTCATTTGTGCTGTAGAGAGTTTTCTCTTATCCCATTGGGATGAATCGGAGAATGGCCTTTCGAAAGCCGATGTGATTCGCCTTGCCGAAGGAACGTTGGCTTTCTTCCTTGCAGATAAAGAAAAAAAGGATCATCTCTGTGACTTGTTTCAGCTCCTTGCTGAGAACATCTCGGAAAGAATCACCAATCCAGTTCGCCGTAAAATCTATGGTAGGATGCTTTACGGAATTCAGGAGGCTCAAGCCATTGAGGAATGGGTTCAGTCCAACGCTGACAGTCTACTTTCCATCGTTGACGAAACAGAAGTGCTTGATCTTATTTGGCCATTGCTCATCCGACATATCAATCGTGGTATATTCACCAAGTTCGATAAACAAGAGGTTCTTAAAGAAATCGCGCATGGATGGCTCAGAGGAAAGCCTTTTAGTGAATTCCTGAAAGTCATCCATACGAGGAAAGCCAAGATGATGTGGGGTACCCAACGGAGAGAGTTCAAGATCGATCACGTCGTTGAGGTCTGCGAAGGAGTACTTGCTTATGACGGTGCGCTTGTTGTAAGTGCTGTATGTGAACTCGTCCAAGATGATACCGGAGAGCAGGTTAATCGTCTGAAACTTTTCCAAAAGCGCCTGAAATATGGACTGCCCTCAGAAACTACCATTGCTCTTTATGAGCTCGGCTTTTCGGATCGTGTCATCGTTCAAGACCTCGTTGCATCCTTAAATTTGGCCGCAACCCAAAAGAAGGATATAGTCAAAGAGCTGAAACAAAATAGGGAAGAAGCCAATTTAGCGGTAGAAAAATACCCAAGGTATTTTCAGGAACGAATGAAAGAACTCCTGCAGTAGCAATCTAAATTATCGATCAGGGCTATCTTGCGCCCTAATGTTTTAGTAAGTGCGCGGAGTATACAATAATAGTTGTCAGAGAAAATTCAAGGTTGTACATGCGACTGTAAATGTGGCTTTGGAAGAGCGATTTCGGCTACCAATGGCTACCAAACGTGTTCCGAATTTTGCGAATTCGTGCCTGATTTTGATAATGGCTATAAATTGGAGACCTTGCAATCCGGGTAAAGGAAAACCTCTTAATTCTTTCGAATTAAGAGGTTTATCAATTGGTGCTCGGGAGGGGACTCGAACCCCTACGGTTTATCACCACTAGATCCTTAGTCTAGCGCGTCTACCAATTCCGCCACCTGAGCATGGAGGCCTTAAGGCGGGGAGTTTTTAGCGCAGAGAAATGAAAATATCAAGCTTTTTCTTCTTTTTTATCTTTCCGGGCCCGTTTTTGCGGACAGGTTTTTCTTACCGGACCGGGAGGGAGGTTGTCGAGGGCATGATAGCAGGGCGCAGAGTAACGGCTCCGGTATCATATTTTTCCGAGGGTTTGAAGAGCCAGCCGGGGGTGGTGTTGGCCACCTCAAACCTGGTCGGTTTGAAGATGGGCAGCCTCAGATTGGAATTGGGTTCGTAACCGTATTTGCCCGTGTATTTGCCGTATACCCTGTATTCATAGTTGTTGTCGTAGGCGTAGCGCGGATTTCCGGTGTATTCCGGCAGGCGGTCCGGGGTGCGGCAGGCGCTTTCATCCATGATGACGAGTTGGGCCGTTCTCCAAGTCTGGCCTGGCTGGCGCAGGTATCCCCAGAAGCGCGTTGCCGGTACATGGTAGCGGCGGCCGACGAAGTAGTTTCCCCTGGGTTCGCGGGCTATTTCCGCATTGCGGGCGTTGATGCCGGCAATGTCTTTTTCCAGGGTGTTGCACTGGGTCAAGGCGGGAAGGAGGGCGGCCCCCAGCAGGGAAAGCAGGAGTTTGTTCATGATGACGATGGTGTTTTTTTCTTATTTAAGAGCATTTGAATGGCGGCGGAAGCCGCAAAGAAGCCAAAGGTTCCCGTGATATGGGTGACGGAGCCGAATCCGGCGTCACAACCCATTTTCCCCTGGAATTCCGGATCACGTGTGCAGGAGGTTGTTCCGTCGCAGGTAGGATATACGGGCGTTTCTTGGGAGAAAACGCAGGGGATTTTCAGTTTCCGGGCTTTTTCTCCAAGCGGAAGGGCATAATCTTTTTTCAGCCTGTAGCGTAAGCTGGAGAGCAGGGGATCCCCCCTGGTGCGGGAGAGGTCGTCTATTTCTATCCGGGCGGGATTGATGCGCCCTCCCGCGCCGCCGCAGGTTACCAGCGGTTGCTTGCTGCGGTAACAGGAGGCGATGAGGTGGGCCTTGGGTATCAGGGAGTCGATGGCGTCAATGATGACGTCCGGTTCCGCCGACAGCAGTTTTTCCGCGTTGGAGGCCGTGTAGAAATTGCTGATGGGAATGACTTCCGCTTCCGGGTTGATTTCCCGGATGCGTGTGGCCATGGTTTCCGTTTTGGATTGCCCGATTGTGGACGCCAACGCATGTATTTGCCGGTTGGTGTTGGTAATGCAGAGGTCGTCCATATCCATCAGAATGATAGTGCCTACGCCTGACCGAGCCAGGGCTTCCGCCGCCCAGGAACCTACACCCCCAATGCCGACGACGGCTATGCGGGCGCTTCTGAGAAGAGATAGTCCGCTGTTTCCGTACAGGCGGCCTATACCGCCGAATCTGGCTTCATAGTTCATGACCACGTGTCTGTTCCAGAGTATGGGAGATTAAGGAGAATAAGGGCGCCCGGGTTTCTGTCCGTTGCTTCATCCTGAAAATATGGAGACGCGGGAAATCCTTGGATTCCGGACGCCACAGCCAGCTTCCCGTTATTCCGGGAAGGGGGGGCGGGACGCCGGCAGCTTTTTCCTTCCGCAAGTGTGATGGAGGGCGTCCGTTGAAACAGGTTTTTCTTATAATCCGCATCCTGGCCGCGCTTCACGGGGTTTCCGCCATGTCCGGAACATCCGCAGAGCACCGCCACCGGGCACGGGAAGAGGAATGCTGCTGAAGCATGCATATCAGGAGGCCGGTTTTTCCACGATTTTGCTGATGCGGGCGATGCTGAGCGCCCTGCCTGTGGCTTCATCTATTTGCACGACGGCTCCGCAGAGGCGCACGGGCCAGTTCGCTACGGGGAATTTGGCCGGCATGGAGGTGCGGAAACGCTGGAGAATAGGTTCCCGTTCCCGTCCCAGCACCCCGACGGCGGGGCCGCACATGCCGGCGTCCGTCAGGTAGGCCGTGCCGCGCTCCAGAATGGTTTCATCCGCCGTCTGCACATGGGTATGTGTCCCGACGACGGCAGAAACCAGGCCGTCCAGATTGTAGCCGGTGGAGATTTTTTCACTGGTCGTTTCCGCGTGCATGTCCACAAAGATAACCCGCACGCCTTTTTCTTCCCTGAGTCTTTTGGCTTCCGCTTCCGAGATGAGGAAGGGGTTTTCCAGCGGCGGCTGAATGAATGAGCGCCCCTGAACCTGCATGACGGCTATTTTCCCCTTGGGAGTTTCCACGACTACGCTCCCGTGCCCCGGTGTTCCCTGCGGATAGTTGACGGGACGCAGCACCCGCGGTTCGGATTCCATCCACGGGGCCAGCTCCGCCTGGTCCCAGACATGGTCTCCCGTTGTGATGACATCCACTCCGGCGTGCAGCAGTTCCTGTGCCAGACGGGGCGTGATGCCTCTCCCGGCAGCCGCGTTTTCCCCGTTGACGATGATGAAGTCCGCCCCGTGTTCCCGTTTGAGTTCCGGCAACATGTGCTTCACGGCGGTGCGTCCGGGTTCGCCGACCACATCGCCTATAAAGAGTATGGTAATCATGATTGGGACGGAGCTGGCGCAGATGGCGGTTTTTACTGTTCTTCCCTGGTGACGGGCACTACCAGAACGGGCACGGGGGATTTCCGCATCACGGAGCTTGCGACGCTGCCCAGAAAGACGGTGGAGAGGAAGCCGTGGTTATGCTTGCCCACCACGATCATGTCGATGTGGTGTTTTTCAGCATAATTAATGACTGCTTCGCTGATTTCAAATTCATCTTCCACCGCCTGGATGATCGTGGCGTCCGTCAGCCGGGAGAGTTTTTCCGCCGTTTGTTTCAAATGGTTTTTGGCGATGGAAATAACTTCGTTTTCTTCCGTCTGGTCCATCACGGGAACGGGCACTTCATCCGGCAGAACGCCGGAAACTTCATAGCAAATGCTGGGTTCCACAATGTGGAGCAAATGGATGATGCTGTCGTTGGGGCAGGCCAGTTTGCCGATTTGGTGGATGACGGCGTCCGTGGCGTTGGAGAAATCAATAGCTACCAGAATATTCTTCATATCTTTCTGTATAACATTCCGTACTTTTCCATGCCACAAAAAAACGTGTGCTGCCCCGGCTTTCCCGGGTGTTCCGTTTTAGGCCAGCCCCACGGCGCGGCGCACCCTGTCCAGCACTACAGAGGCCGTCTCGCGCGCCTTGCGGGCGCCTTCTTCCAGCGTCCGGCGCACATAGTCCTGATTGGCTTCCAGTTCCGCCCTGCGTTCGCGAGCGGGCCGGAAGTATTCCCAGTAAGCGTCAAAGAGGCGCTTTTTGAAGTCTCCATAGCCGCATCCCCCGTTCTGGAAATCGCGCACCATGTTTTCATAACCCTGCGCGGAGGCAAAGAGTTTGTAAAGTTGCAGGATGACGGAACCTTCCGTCGGCTTGGGATCTTCCACGGGGGTGGAATCCGTAGGGATTCTCATGATGAGTTTGCGGACAGCTTTTTCCTCTCCGAAAATAGGAAGCGTGTTATTATAGCTTTTACTCATTTTCTGCCCGTCCAGCCCCGGAACAATGGCTGTGCTTTCCGCAATAAGCGCATCCGGAAGTTTGCAGGTGCCTTCTCCGAATTGTTCGTTCATTTTGCCCGCCAGGTCGCGTGTGACTTCCAGATGCTGTTTCTGGTCCTTGCCTACGGGCACCAGGTCGGAGTCATACATCAGGATGTCGGCCGCCATCAGCACGGGGTAGGTGAACAGGGCGTTGCTGGGGGAGAATCCCTTGGCAATTTTATCTTTGTAGGAATGGCAGCGTTCCAGCAGGCCCATCGGACAGACGGTGCTGAGTATCCAGGCCAGTTCATTGACTTCCGGCACGGCGGACTGGCGGAAAAAGACGCATTTTTCGGGATCCAGGCCCACGGCCAGAAAGTCCGTAGCGAGGTTGCTGCAGTTTTCCCTCAGCGTGTTCGCGTCGTGAACGGTGCTCATGGCGTGGTAGTCCGCCAGGAAGTAGAAAGATTCTCCGCTTTCCTGCATGCGGACGGCCGGTTCCATGGCTCCGAAGTAGTTGCCGACATGCAGCTTGCCGCTGGGTTGAAGACCTGTGATGATACGCATTGCGCGCGGGATTTTGCCTGTTCGCGCCCGGCAAGTCAAGAAAGGGGAGAGTCAAAGACAGGAGGGGCCGTCGGCTGGATTTTTTTCCGGCATGTGCCTGCCTCACGAGATGCGTTCAGAAGGGATGCCTCTTCTTATTTATGGAATGTCCGGAAAGGGCCGGTCAGCGTGGAAAAGGATGGGGGTAAAATTACTCTTCCAGCGCCTCCAGTACGTTATGCACACCGTCCGCAAAGCTTGGGTAGAGCGGTTCCCAGCCCAGGGCCAGAAGGCGGGAGCAGGAAATCCTCTGGTTGGAGAAGCCCCGGCGCGCTTCCGCCGGGAGCGGTTCAGGCTGCGGAGCGGGTTTCCCCAGCAAATTGGAAAGGTAGGAGTATATTTCTCCCATTTGCATGGGGGTGCGGTCCGTCAGGTTGTAAATGCCGGCAGGCGGTTCCCGCAGGGTGCAGAGCAGGTGCAGGGCGGCTGCGGCATCGTCCCGGTGGATGTAATTGAGCCATCTGTCCATGGCTCCGGGGAGGGCCGTCCCCTTCGTGACGTACTGGGAGACGAGAACACAGCGGCCCGGCCCGTACAGGGCTCCCAGCCGGACGACCGTGCCTCCCGCTGCCAGGACCGTCTGTTCCGCCTGAATAAGAAGCCCGTTTTTTCCGGAGGAGGGATAGACATTGTGTTCCTCCGTAATCCAGCGTCCGTCCGTGATTCCATAGACGGCGGTACTGGAACAGAAGATGACCGGCGTTCCGGGAAAGGCTTCCAGCGTGTTTCGCGTCCCATTGGCGTAAAGGTTGCGGTAGGCTTCCTCTCCGCCTCCCCTCGTGCTGGCGCACATGACGATGATCTGGGGGGAGGGGATGCGGGCGGCCAGCCCCTGCATGGAGGCCCGGTCTGCAACGTCGGCTTCGTAAATGGCTTTTTGCGGGTCAATATCCGCCGTCAGGGCCGTATGTCCCGCTTTCCGCAGGCTTTCCGCCAGGGCTTTTCCCAGATACCCTGTTCCCAGAATGAGAACGATGCGGGGATTCTTACACAGAAGGCCGGTCATGAGTCATTGCGGAGGTGCTTGAGTTCCATTAGCATTTCAGCGCGGGAAATGTCTTCCGGCCATGTGATTTTGGGATTGGGCTCATGATTATGCACCAGGCGCGTAGGGTGGCCGATGAGCTGCAGGGCGGTGACTTCATCCGTTACCTGGATATTCCGTTCCGTGACTTCCACATAAGCGTCCAGCAGAAGAGGGTATTGGAAGACCTGCGGGGTTTCCATGCACCACAGGCCGTCCCGTTCCACCTGTTCCGGAATCGTAAAGCGTTTTTTATCCGCACGCTTCAGGGTATCCGTTACGGGATGTGCGGAAGCGGCCGCCCCATATTCCCTGGCGGTTTGAATGCAACGGGAAATTTGCTCCACCGTAATGAGCGGGCGGGCTCCATCGTGCACGGCCACGAATTCCGGGGTATAAAGCAGGGCTGCCAGTCCGTTCTGCACGGATTCATGTCGTTCCGCCCCTCCGTCCACACGGGTAACGGGTATTTCCGTTTCCAGGTCTGCGCCGTTAATGGCATGAAAACGTTCTTCCGGGCAGACGACTACGATTTCCGTGATTTCCCGGCAGCTGGCAAAGGCGCGGATGCTGCGTTCCAGCACCTTGACTCCGTGCAGGGGGGCCAGCAGCTTGTCAAATCCGGCGCGCCGGGAGGACCCGGCCGCAACGATGATGGCGGCGCAGCATTTCATGACAGTCTGGCTGACACCATGCGGGCCAGCTCCTTGCCGTTGACTCTGCCGGCCGTGCGTTCCTGCATGAGTTTCATGACCTGCCCCATGTCTTTTTTGGTAGAGGCTCCCGTTTCCTTCATCACGGTTTCCAGAATGGCTGCCGTTTCTTCTGCTGTGAGTTCCGCGGGCATGAACTGTTTGAGGACGGCGATTTCAGCTTCTTCCTTTTCCGCCAGTTCCGGGCGTCCGGCGGAGCGGAATTGCTCCGCAGAGTCCTCACGCTGCTTGATTTGCTTGCGGACTACGGCCAGTTCTTCCGCTTCTTCCAGCAGGGTTCCCAGACCTCCCTTGGCGATGGCCGTGTTCGTGAGGGCCGTCTTGAGGGCGCGCAGGGTATTGAGGGTAACGGTGTCTTTTGCTTTCATGGCGGTTTTCATCCCCTCCATGATTTGGTCGGAAATCTTGTTCATATTTCCATTAACTAAGCGCATCTCCAGATGTACTTCAAGCCGTAAATTGAAAAAGACCGCCAGCGCAGGAAATACCGCGGCGGCCCGGATAAGGGGAATAAAAGCGGAACAGCCGGGTTTATTTTTTTCCGCCAATGGGCATGATGTGGATTTTCTTTTCCGTCATGCCCGGAACCACCATCATGGAGTCATACAGGATAAAGTCCGCCGCTCCTTCAACTGGGCCGGTAGCTACCGGGGCGGAACGCCCCGTCTTCAGATCCAGCCTGCGGACAGCTTCCGGTTTTTTATCTTTGGACCAGTCGCTGTAGTATAGGGCGTTGTCACGGTACACCAGCCCATCGTACTGTCCCCGTTCCTTGGAAAGTTCCGTGACCTCCCGGGAAACGGGGTTGATGGAGAGCAGGCGTCCGCTGGGTTTGCCCTTTTCATCCGTTGCGTATTCGCAGAGGTAAATGACCTTTCTTTCCGGATCCCAGGCCAGGCCGTTCGGCTTGTAGATGGGCTGTTTGGTCACCAGTTCTCCATAAGAGCTGGTATTCGTGTCCACATAGAAAATCTGGTTGGTATCCGTGGAGGAAACCATGAGCCTGCCATTGATGAACGCCAGGTCATTGAGGAATTTCATGCGGGACGGGGACAAGTCCACGTATCCTTCAATAGCGCCGGTCTTGGCGTTTATCTTGAAGACCATGTCCACGTCTGTGCAGTAAAGAAAGCCGTCCTGATACAGTAACCCCTTCGGCGCGTCCAGGGTATCTACGTCCGTGATTTTTTTCGGCTCTGTGGAACCGTGCGGAATGACGCCCAGATAGCCGTCCTTGTCTTTTTCCGTAGGCGTGAGCCTGGAGCCGATGCAGGTGAAATAGATATTGCCCTCGGCATCCGCCGCCACGCTTTCCGGATGTCCGTCAATGGCAATGGTGTTTTTTTCCAGGGCGGGCAGCGGTTCGGCGGGTTCCGGCTGTTTTTTTGCCGGCGGTGCGGCCAGCGCGCTGCACGCCAGGCAGAGAAGGAGTGGTGTCGCTTTCATGGGGTGGTGCGGTATAAGAGTCTTGATCCTTATGACATGGGAGCAATGGAAATGCAAGCCCTGTAGAGGATGATAGGCTGCCGGGCAGAGTCGCGCCCCGTTCGGGCGAACGGGGCGCTTTCCGTGTTAGATGGTTCCAGAATCCAGATTGTTGGGCCGGGGCATGTTTTCCATGCGGATAGAGCGGTTGACCGCGTTCAGGTAGGCGCGGGCGGAGGCCTCAATGACGTCTGTGGAGGCTCCCTTGCCCACAATGGGCTTGGGCTGCCCGAAGTCCACATGAACCGTGACTTCTCCCAGAGCGTCCTTCCCTTCGGAAGCGGCGTTGACGCTGTAGCCTTTCAGCGTGCCTTTGCGCTTAGTGATGCGTTCAATAGCCTTGATGACGGCATCCACGGCGCCGTTGCCTGTAGAGCTGTCTTCAAATTTCTTGCCTTCCTTGAGCAGTCCCACCGTAGCCGTGGGACGCGCGTGGCTGCCCGCCACGAATTGCAGGAAGTCCAGTTCCCATAGGCCGGTGGAGGCATGCAGGGAGTCGTCCACAATGGCGGAAAGATCATCATCATAAACGAATTTTTTGGAGTCGCCCACTTTCTTGAAGCGTTCAAAGACGGTGTTGACTTCCTCTTCCGTGAGGACATGGCCCAGCTGTTCCAGCCTGGATTTGACGGCAGCGCGCCCGGAATGCTTGGTGAGCGGGAGTTCCGTGGCGCCCCAGCCGACCGCCTGCGGGTCCATGACTTCATAGGTTTCCCGGCAGTTGAGGATGCCGTGCTGGTGGATGCCTGAAGAGTGGGCGAAAGCGTTTTCCCCCACGATGGCTTTGGACCGCTGCACCTGCATGCCGCTCATGCGGGCCACGATGCGGGAAGTGCGGACGATTTCCTTCGTGTTGATGTTGTCCGTGACGTCTCCGAATTGCCCGGCGCGGGTGCGCAGGGCCATGATGACTTCTTCCAGAGCCACGTTTCCGGCGCGTTCGCCGATGCCGTTAATGGTTCCTTCCACCTGGCGGGCTCCGGCGCGGACGGCTGCCAGGGAGTTGGCTACGGCCAGCCCAAGGTCATTGTGGCAATGCACGGAGATGACGGCTTTGCCGATGTTCGGCACATTTTCTTTCAGGTGGCGGATGATGCGGTAGAATTCGTCCGGAGTAGTGTAGCCCACAGTATCCGGAATGTTGACGGTCGTGGCGCCGGCGTCGATGACTGTTTCCACGACTTTGGTCAGAAAATCCAGGTCTGTGCGGGAAGCGTCCTCCGGGGAAAATTCCACATCCTGCACGAATTGCTTGGCATAGGATACGCCTTCCGCCGCCATGCGCAGAATTTCGGATTCCGCTTTTTTCAATTTGAACTGCATGTGCAGCTTGCTGGTTGCCAGGAAGATGTGGATGCGGGCGCGTTCCCCGGCGGGTTCCAGGGCCCTGGCCGCCGCTTCAATATCCGCCTTCACGCAGCGGGCCAGCCCTGCGATGCGGCATTTTTTGATTTCGCGGGCGATGGTGTGCACGGCTTCAAAGTCGCCATCGGAGATGCAGGGAAAGCCGGCTTCAATCACGTCCATGCCCAGCCGTTCCATTTGCCGCGCCACTTCCAGCTTTTCGCGTAGGTTCATGGATGCTCCGGGGCATTGTTCTCCATCGCGCAGGGTAGTGTCAAAAAAATAGATTTGATCGGACATAGGTTAATGATGTTAAGCGGTGGCATGATAATGTTTTGCTCCGGTAACGCAAGCCCTACGCGCTGCATGCTTTCACAGAGCGTCCGGGCGGCGGAAGAGAACCGCCGGAGCAAAGAATGACGGAACCTCCCTTTGCCTAAAAGGAGGAGCTTTGTAGGATGGAAGGGTGAAGATCAGATTTTACCTGAATGACCGGGCGGAGCGCGTCATGGCTCTGTGGAGCGAAAGCCGCGGAGAATACCTGGCGGCGGACTCCGTGCTTGCCGAGGTGGATGCCTGCATTTGCGGGGAAACGGGATCCTGCGGGGAGGAAATAAAGCGCATTGCCGCGTTTCTGGATAATACCGCCGCCAAAGCTGTTGACCCTGAATGGACGATTGATACCGCGCTGCCCTGTTCCCCTTCCAAGCTGGTGTGCCTGGGAAAGAGCTATGCAGACCATGCGAAGGAGTTTGACGGGGATTCCGTACAGGAGCCGGCTGTTTTCCTGAAATCGCCTTCCGCCATTACTTCCTGCAGCGATGTCGTTTTGTATCCGCCCGGCTGCGACAAGCTGGATTATGAGATTGAATTGGCCGTAGTGATTAAGGAGGTGCTGAAAAACGCTTCCCCGGAGGAGGCCGCGCGGGCTATCAGCGGCTATACGCTGATGTGCGACTATTCGGAAAGGGCCAACCAGCTGGAACATGGCGGACAGTGGACCAAGGGAAAGAGTTATGACAGCTTTGCCCCAATGGGCCCCACGTTCATTTCCGCTGATGAACTTGGGGACGGAGCCGGCATTCCCCTGGAATTGAAGGTGAACGGGGAAGTGCGCCAAAGCGGCAATACGGACGGCTTGATCTGGCCTGTTCCGCGCCTGATTGCCTATGTTTCCCGGTTCATGACCTTATGGCCCGGAGATGTGGTTTCCACCGGAACTCCGGGAGGCGTGGGGATGGGGATGAAGCCTCCGGTATATTTGAAACCCGGGGATGTAGTGGAATGGGGAAGCCCCGCTTTTGGATTCGCTTCCCAGGCTGTGGTGATTGATGATGAGGGGTAGGGGGACAATTCTCCGGCTCTTCTGAATATGGAGGGTAAGGGAAAGTTTTTTCTCTTACCGCTTCTGCGTATTGTTTCTGTATCCGGAGCGTTGGTTTCCCGTGGAACGGGGCCGCCGGAGCGGGCCGGAGGGCAGATGACGCCTGCGTGCGGGGGCTGGGCGGTATTTTCTCTTGATTACTTCGCCGCGGTTTAGTGAAGTGGCCGCGTGAAAAACGTGGTTTTGTACGTGGTCATGGTGACCGGGCTGACAGCCCTCTTCGTCTGGCTGAAAGGCAGGAATGCGGAACGCGCCCCTGTTCCCGCCGCCATGGTGGTGTCTCCGGAAAGCGGCATGGCGCGCCCTATTGTGCTGGTGGATGTCCGAACTCCGGATGAGTACCGCACGGGACATAAGGAGGGAGCCTTGAATATTCCGGCAGATGAGGTGGAACAACGGGCTCCGCAGCTTCTTCCGGATAAAAACGCCGTGATTCTGCTGTATTGCCGTACGGGCAAGAGGGCGGACAAGGCGCTGGAAACGCTCAGGAAGATGGGATATTCCCATGTGGAAAACCTGCACCGGTTCGAAATGTAACTTTCCGTCCGATTGTTCTGTGCGGGGCTTCCGAGGGACGCCGGGCGTGCCGTTTCCTGGTTCGGTCAGGAAACGGCACGGGTACGGATTCATGAGGCTCCTTCCGGAAAGCGAATGAAATTCAAGCCGTTCATTCTTTAATCAATTCCAGTTTCCCATTGGAGGATTTTCCGCCTACGGAGCGGACCCTGGCTCTGAGGGAGCATCCGTTGTTGGCATGGATTCCCTTGGGAAGGGAAAGTTTGTAGAAATTCCCGCGGGAAGGCTTGCCTGCCAATCCGGCGTGCTGGTCGCGGGCGATTACTTTGCCGTTTTCCAGGAGTTCGACGCCGTCTATTTCCAGGGCATGGCTGCCGGAAGTGAAGACGAAGCGCACCCCCCGGAGTTTTTCAAGATCAGCGGAAGAAACGGGCCAGTCCAGATAACTCCATTCCGTGGATACCGTCGCGGAGGTCCAGTTTCCTATAATTGATCCGGCTGCTTTTCTTTTCAGGGAAGAAGGCAGGGGGGGCGCCTCCCGGATAGCCTGGCGGCAGGCGTTGACCAGATCTCCGGGCGCGTGCGCCGCGCTTACGCCAGTGGAACGGACCCATTTTTCCTCCCATGCTCCCATATCCGGATTTTTATCGGAAAGACGGCTCTGAATAAAGTGTTCCCAGCGCGGCAGATAGTAGTCCCTGATAAGGCCGCTCCATATTTTGGCGGCGTAGTCGTCTACGGGAGGCCCCCATCTGGTCACCAGCCTTCTGGCGTTTTGTTCATACTTGTTTTTTCCCTCCGGAGAAGTTCCGTGAGACCGGGCAAATGATAACCAGCGCGACAGCCTCCAGGTGGGGTGTCCTTCCAGAAGGGAATCCGCCCGAAGGGCGTATTTGCGGAAATATTCCATGCATTTTTTCGTATTCTCCATGTCTTGTTCATCCAGGGCTTCCAGAGCGGCCAGGATGGCTTCATTCATGCGTATGCCAAGGTAATGGGCGGTCATCTCAACGGCATCCTGGCGGAACAGGGGGGACTGTTCCATGCCGCGAGTGTTGACGAACAGGGAGAGGCCTTTCAGAAAATCTTCGCTTGTGTTTACGGAACAGCCGCGGGTGCCGGGTTTCATTTGCCAGTTGAAACGGGGATGGTCCTTTAAGTTGGAATAGGCTGTGCGGCGGAACAGATTCCAGGCTTCCTTCATGCTGTCCGGATAATTTCCGTATCGGGCACGGCAATAATTTTCCAGATATTGTTCCACGTCCTCCTGGCGGTCCCTCCATGCGGCGTCCGTAACCAGTTCGTAGATAACGTCATTGTTTTCTATCCCTTCCGGGGCCATGCCCATTCCGGAGAGGCGCCCCCTGGATGAAGAGTTCAAGGCTTCCAGATGGCCGTTGGCGTAAAAATCCATTACCCCAGTCATGGCGCATTTGCCGCCCATGTTGGGAACCACGCTGTAAACCCACGGTTTATTGAAAAAACCCTTGAAGACGTCCCAGTTCATGCCGTTGCGCCAGAAAGTCTTGTTGTAATCCGCCGCCAGGTCCAGAAGGAGCATCTTATCGTCCGGAACCTTGCTGAGCAAAGCCTTCAGAGTATCTGCGTTCCAGATATTGCGCTGGTATCCGAACATCCATCCCTGCATGACCCATACCGCATTCGGGTTGGTGGAGGAAATGGAGCGGTAGATTTGTTCTCCGAGGGAGCTGAGCATATTGTTGCGGGCTTCGGCGCCTCCTTTGTTTTCGGGAAGTTCCATTTCATTGAAAGAGTCCGCAAGAAAATGGGTGTTTTTCCCGAATTCCTTCTGCCATTCCTGCATGTACAGGCGTCCTATTTTAAGGAAAAGGGGCTCTTCCGGAGAAAGAAAATGGGCGTGGTTTTTTTGAGGCCAACCTCCCCACCCCAGCCGGTGAAGCTTCGCTTCCGGATAAAGGCGGAGGATTCCCCGGGGAACGAAACCGGAAAAAGCGGGACAAATGGGGGTCATGCCCAGGGATTTCATCCTGTGCAGGATGCGGTGCTGCAGGGCGATTTGGTCCTTGTGCCAGCTGGCGGGCAGGGGGCCGTCATGATTGACGATGTTCCCCATCCGCTGCCAGGGAAGGTGTGCCGGTCCCGTATAAAATTCTTCTATTTCTTTCTCCGTCAGTCCCAGCTGTTTCCATACCCGGACGGCGATTCCCTCCGTGGCAACCAGGGCCAGAGGCATATCTATGCCGTGCAGAGCCATCCAATCTATTTCTTTTTCCCAGCGTTCCCAGGTCCAGTAAGGCATCGTATAGCCATAGGTGACCACATTGAAGTAATAGTGGTTGCGGAAAGGGGAAACGATGCGGCGCGGCGCGGCATCCGGCAGTTGCGCCGGCCAGCGGATATCTTTATTATCCCAGGAGACCATTCCCAGACGGTTTGTCTTCAGAAAATCATAGAATCCCCGGCAGAGGGCTGTGCCGCTGCTTCCCCGGATATTCAGTATTCCGCCGGAAGCTTTCGTTTCAAAAACATCGTGCCCGTCTTCTTTTTCAATAATTTCCAGTTGCAGTTTTTCCGGGGCTTTAGCCAGGGACGGAACGGTCCGCATGATTACTGAACGCGCTGCTTCCCGCTCCCTGTTTTTCTGTATATCTTCTGCGAAGACAAACAGATTTGTCAGCATGAAAAGGAATAGAATTTTTGAGAAGTAAAAGGTCATATTTATAATATATCACAGACTGGTAAATGGTTCTTTCAGCGAAAAACGGATATTTGCGTAATCCGTCAAAGAAAAAGCCCCTGCATGCCAGCATGCAGGGGCCTCGGTTGAAAAACCGGAAAGCTTTTATTCCGCCTTGGGCTTCCGTGGAGCCCTTTTGCGCGGCGTTTTGGGCTTTGCCGGGGTTTTATCCTTGATGTGCAGGAAGGTGAGCGTCTCCGTTCCGTCCGTTTCCACGGCTTCAATTTTATCGCCGGGTTTCACGTCTCCCCTCAGCAGGGATTCCGCCAGCGGGTCTTCCAGCAGGCGTTCGATGGTGCGGCGCATCGGGCGTGCGCCGTACTGCGGGTCGTAGCCGTTCTTGATGATCAGGCTCAGGGCTTCCGGGCTCAGGGCCAGCGTGATATTCTTGGTCTTGAGACGGGAGATGAGCTTGTCCGCTTCCAGATGCACGATGCGTTCCAGGTCATCCCGTTCCAGCATGCGGAAGACGGAAATGTCATCAAAGCGGTTCAGGAATTCCGGGCGGAATTGCCTGCGCGCTTCTTCCAGAATCTTTCCCTTCATGGCGGCGTAGTCCGCGTTGTCGGCGGCCATGGCCCCGAAGCCCATGGCGCTCTGCCGCTTGGCGGAGGCGGCCCCCACGTTGGAGGTCAGGATGATGATGGTGTTGCGGAAGTTGATCTTGCGTCCCAGGGAGTCCGTCACGCTTCCTTCTTCCAGAATCTGGAGAAGCAGGTTCATGACGTCCGGATGGGCCTTTTCCACTTCATCAAAGAGGATGACGGAGTAGGGCCTGCGCCGGACGGCTTCCGTGAGCTGGCCGCCTTCGTCATGGCCTACGTAGCCGGGAGGAGAACCGATGAGACGGGACGTGGTGTGTTTTTCCATGTACTCGCTCATGTCCACCTGAATCAGGGCGTCCGCGGTGCCGAACATGATTTCCGCCAGATTGCGGGCCAGATAGGTTTTACCCACGCCGGTGGGGCCCAGGAAGAGGAATGAGCCGATCGGGCGGCGAGGGTCCTTGATGTCCGCGCGGCTGCGCCGCAGGGCGCGGGCGATGGCGGAGGCCGCCTCGTCCTGGCCGATGACTTTGCTTTTTAACTCTTCTTCCATCCGCAGAAGTTTGGCGGTTTCCTTTTCCTCCATCCGGGCCAGCGGGATGCCCGTCCATTTGGCGAGCACGCTCATCACGTCTTCATCCGTCACGGGAACGTAATTGGTCTCATAGGAATTGCGCCAGGTTTCCAGCATGTTCTGAAGTTCCGCCCTGGCTTGTTTTTCCTCGTCGCGCAGGCAGGCTGCTTCCTCAAAAAGCTGGGTTTCCACAGCCTTGTCCTTGCGTTCCTTGATTTCCGCAATGCGGGTTTCCATGTCGCTGATGTGGTCCGGGCGGGTCATCTGGGAGACGCGCTTGCGCGCCCCTGCTTCATCCAGGATGTCGATGGCCTTGTCCGGCAGGAACCGGCCCGTCAGATAGCGGTGGGAGAGCCTGGCTGCGGCTTCAACGGCTTCCTTCGTATAATGCACCTTGTGATGTTCCTCATACTTGGGCTGGATGCCGGCAAGAATCTGAATGGTGTCCTCCACGGAGGGTTCCCCTACCTGCACCTGCTGGAAGCGGCGTTCCAGGGCGGCATCCTTCTCAATGTGTTTCCTGTATTCGTTGAGCGTGGTGGCGCCTATGGCCTGGAGCTCACCCCGGGAGAGGGCGGGCTTGATGATGTTGGAGGCGTCCATGGAGCCTTCCGCGGAGCCGGCGCCCACGATGGTGTGCAGTTCGTCAATGAAAAGGATGACGTTGCCTTCCCGGCGTATTTCATCCATCACGGCCTTGAGCCGTTCTTCAAACTGGCCGCGGTATTTGGTGCCGGCCACCATCAGCGCCAGATCCAGGGAGATGACCCTCTTGCTGCGCAGGAGCTCCGGAACATGGCCCTGGGCTATTTCCTGGGCCAGCCCTTCCACGATGGCGGTTTTGCCCACCCCTGCTTCACCGAGCAGGACGGGGTTGTTCTTGTTCCTCCGGCACAGAATCTGGATGACGCGCTCAATTTCCGAGGCGCGGCCGATGACGGGATCCAGCTTGCCGTCCCGGGCCAGCTGGGTCATGTCCCGGCCGAAGGCCTGGAGTGCTGGGGTCTTGGATTTCTGTTGCCTGGAGTAGGAGGGGGAGGAAGGCTCGTCCGTCGGGATGGCGGAGGATTCATTTTCCTCCTCGTCGTCATCGTCGTCCGGGATGATGTTGTCTTCATCCGCATCCATCTGGTATTTGGGGGTCAGCACGTCCAGCAGTTCGCGCCGCGCCTGTTCCAAATCCACGCCGAAGTGGCGCAGAATCTGTCCGGCCACGCCGTCTCCGTCACGGATGAGGCCCAGGAGCAGGTGTTCCGTGCCCACATACGTGTGGTTGAGTTCCTGGGCTTCCCTGTTTGCCATTGCCAGGACTTTGCGCACCCTGGGGGTGTACGGGATGTTGCCCTCCGCCTGGGGTTCCGTGCCCCGGCCTATTTGTTCCTCCACCTGTTTGCGCACGGCGGTAAGCTCCACGCCCAGATTTTCCAGGATGGTGACGGCCACGCCCTTGCCCAGCTTGAGCAGGCCGAGCAGAAGGTGTTCGGTTCCTATGTAATGATGATTGAAGCGGTCCGCTTCCCGGCGCGCATGCGCCAGCACTTGTTGCGCCCTAGGCGTAAAATTATTCATGGATGGTCAAAAAATTGGTATGGTTGCATTAGTTGCCGGAAAGTTCCTTCCGGATCATATCAGCGCGGATCTGGTCCCTGTGTTCCGAAGTGGTTTGGTCCGTGGTGGACAGGCGGGCCAGATGGGCCGGCTGGATGTTCATGATGGTTTTATTGACGTTTTTTAATGCCTGGTGGGAAAAGATGTCCAGAGACGCTCCCATCCGGAGGAAGGAGAGCAGCGCCAGCGCCTCCTGCGTGGAAAGCAGAGTGGCGTTGGTCAGAAGGCCGTAGGCGCGGGAAACGCGGTCCTTCACCTGCAGGGAAGATGACTGGAGCAGCCGCCTGCGCGCGTTCCATTCCTGATGGGCCAGGTCGGAGGTGAAGCGGGTCATGCGTTCCACAATCCGGTCTTCACTGTCCCCCAGCGTGGACTGGTTGGATATCTGGAAAAGGTTGCCGGTGGCTTCCGTCCCTTCCCCGTAAAGGCCGCGGACGGTAATGTTAAGCTGTGCGGCCGCCTGAACGACCTGCTGCATCTGTTCAGAGATGACGAGGCCCGGCAGATGCATCATCACGGAGGCCCTCATGCCCGTGCCCAGGTTGGTGGGACAGGCGGTAATGTAGCCCAGCCGCGTATTGTAGGCGTACGGAAGCCTGGCTTCCAGTTCAGAGTCTATTTTGGAGATAGCCCCCCATGCTTTTTTAAGCTGGATGCCGGGCAGGATATACTGCAGGCGCAGATGGTCCTCCTCATTAAAGAGGATGCTGGCATTCTGGCTGCGGGAGATGAGGACGGCGCAGCCTTCCGAACGCGCCGCCAGTTCCCGGGAAATGAGGTGGCGTTCCACCAGCAACTGTTTCTGTTGCTGGGTAAGACCGGAGAGCTCCGCATAATAGCCTCCCTTCATGACGGGGATTTGGCGCGCTTCTCCGGAAGTGAGCTTCAGCGTTTCTTCCCTCTGCTGGCGTGTGGCCCAGCCGGGAAAGGGGGTGGCGGTCAGGTTGCGCGCCAGGCGGATGCGGGAGGTGAGGACGATGTCGTGCTCATCCCTTGATTCCACCATCCATTTGGCGGGGTTGTTGAGTAAGTCGTCAAAGAGCATGTATGTTAATTGGTCGGCGTGCGCAATTGTTTGATTTGATCGCGGAGTTTGGCGGCGCGTTCATAATCCTCTCTTGCCACTGCCAGGGAAAGCTGTTGTTCCAGATCGCTGATGGTATGGGTTTCCGTTTCGCGTTTTTCGGCCCGTTCCGGCGTTTTTCCGTGATGGTGGGAATCAGGCTGGATCTGGGTAAGAAGCGGGAGGATTTCTTCTTCAAAGACGTTGTAGCATTCACTGCAGCCCAGGCGTCCTACGTTTTTGTAATCCTGAAGGGTGAAGGAGCAGATCGGACAGCTTGTGAGGGGCAGGGATTGCAAGGCCGGAATGGGAGCGGCAGAACCCGCTGCTCCTTCCTTGCCGAATTGGCCCTGAAGGTTCGGGAACAGTTTCTCCGCCAGATCAAAGGCATCCGGATCCAGCAGACCCCGCTCCTGGGCGCATTTGGCGCAAAGGCAGAATTTGGTGGACTTCCCGTTGATGATCTGTGTCAGGAACACCGTTGCCGGTGCAGAGCATATCTCACATTTTTTCACAACCCGCATTATAATGGCGCTCCCTGTGGCGGACTAGTAGTCTGCGTGTCATGGATTGTCATGAAAACGGGCCTTGTTATTGTACTTAAGAAGAATTCTTTCCGCGTTGTTTCAAAAGCCCGCACCGTGATGAATACAAATAGGCTGTGCAAAAAATGACGCCCAGCACCAGAATGATGGTGGCGCCCAGATGCCAGCCCAGAGGGAAGGACAGGTAAAAAGCCAGCAGGGAACCCAGCCCTCCGATGATTCCTCCCCCCCAGAAGAGATGGGCCGGCTTGTTGGTAAGCAGGTACACCGTGGCGGCGGGGCCGACAAGCAGCCCCAGTGTCAGGAACGCTCCCACGGCCTGCAGGGAGGAAACGAGCACCAGAATGATCAGGGTGAAGATGCCGTAGCTGATGAGGCGGGAGGGGATTCCCAGCGTGGTGGCGATGTCCGGGTCAAAGAGACAGATCAGGATGGGGCGGCGGAAGAGCAGCAGGATCAGGACGCTGACGGAGCTGATGGCGAAGGCGATCCACAGGTCGGAGTCGGACAGGCTCATGATGGAGCCAAACAGCCAGTCGTCAATTTTCTGTTGCAGGCCCAGCCTGACCAGCACGATGAAGCCCGCAGCGAAAGCCGTGGTATGCAGGATGGAGAGGGCGGTGTCCTGGTTCAGCCGGGATGTTCGGGAAACGAAGAGGGAACCCAGACCCACCAGCAGGGCGGCCACCACAGCCCCCGTCAGCAGGCTCCAGCGGGTAAGGCCGAAGAGGAGCACCGCCACCGCAATGCCCGGCAGCAGGGCGCAGGAAAGCGTACCGATTTGGAGGGCGGATTTTTTCAGGATTACCAGCCCGCTGACGAAGCCGTTGGCGAAGCCGATCATGACGCAGGCCAGCAGGGACCGCTGCGCGATGGGTTCGCGGAGGAATTGGAGAAAATCGTCCATCATGAAGCTTGGGGTTCCGGTTGAGGTTCCATTCCGTATGTCTCCCGGATGCGTGCGGGGGTAAGCACTTCCTTCGGGGGGCCGAAGGCGGCCAGCTCCCTGTTCATCAGCAGGATGGTGTCGAAGATGTCCGCCGCCGTGTTCAAATCGTGGTGGGAGGCGATGACCAGCCGTCCTTCCGCCGCCAGGGAATCCAGAAGCTTCCCCAGGGATTGGCTGGCAGGAGCGTCCAGGCCCGTGAAGGGTTCGTCCAGCAGGAGGACATGGGCCTCCTGCGCCAGGGCCCGAGCCAGAAAGGCCCGCTGCTGCTGGCCGCCGGAGAGTTCTGAAATCTGGCGGTCCGCCAGGGATTCCATACCAAGAACGTGAAGGGATTTTTCCACAATATCCCGGTCATGCCTCCCGAATTTTTTCCACAGGCCCAGGGACGGATAACGGCCCATTTCCACCAGCGCGTGGACGGTGATGGGGAAAGACCAGTCCACGTCGGAACGCTGGGGCAGGTAGGCTATTTCTCCCGGCGTGTCGTGCAGGGGGCATCCGTTCCACAGGATTTTTCCGGAATCGGGGCGGATCAGCCCGGCCAGAGCCTTGATCAGCGTGGATTTTCCTGCACCGTTGGGACCCATCAGAGCCAGCGTGTGGCCGCAGGTGATGGAAAAGCTGATGCCGTTGAGCGCGAGAAGGCTTCCATAATAAACGCTGAGGCTGTCCACTTCCAGTCGGTGGCGGTCCGGGTGGCTGGCGTGCGCGCCCCAGCAGATGTGGTCCTGGGTGCAGGGAGGGGCTGGGCTGTTCATTTCCATGAGAAGGAGTAGCTGTCGTTCAGGGAGGGGCCGAAGGACCAGCGGGTGGCGGAGACGGTGGTTTTCCCCTCCGGTTCCAGTTCCAGCATGACGGGGGTGTCCGGCGTGTTTTCCGGCCAGCGGGCGGAAACGGTAAGCGTTACGGAACCGTTTTTCAACGGCAGGCCGCATTCCGTTTCTTCATGCAGCCCGGGCGTTTCGGGCTGCCAGAGAAGACGGCCGCCGCAGGAGATGGAAAGGGCTTCCGGACGGTGGGCGCATCTGACCGTGATGACCGTGGGAACATCCGCGGTTTGCGCCGTGGGGGCGGAATGCTCCGCTTCCTGTGATCCGGTGGTGGGTGCCGTCATGTTGTAGAGGAAGAATCCCAGCAGGATGACGACTCCCAGAGTGGGAAAAAACTGCCGCAGGGGTGTGCTGGTCATGGCCTGGGGGACGGGGAAAGGGCTTCCTTGATGATGCCTGTGTTTTGTCTGAACATGGATTCGAACGTGTGGCCCTCAGGTGCCAGCCCGTCGGTATTGATTGGTCTGGCAACGGGGATGTTCAGGGATTTGGCGATTTCCGTAAGGCTCTTGGGGTTGGAGGAATATTCCGGGAATAGGGCTTTTACCCCGGCTGACCTCAGCTTTTTCAGCGTGGAGGCCAGCTGGGAGGAGTTGCCTTCATCTTCACGGCTTATCCCCTGGATGCTGATGCTGCGGAAGCCGAATTCCCTGCAGAAATGGTTCATGGCCGCATGCCCCGTAACCAGGACGCGGTCCGTTTCCGGAATGTCCGCAAGTTCCTTTCTGGCCCAGGAGGAAAGCTGGTCCATCTTTCTGTTCCACCGGGACAGGCCGGCTTTATAGTCCTGTTCATGGGCCGGGTCCAGCCGCGTGAGCGTTGCGGCCAGGGTGCGGGCGGCGCGTTTCATATTGGCCGGGGTGTGCCACCAGTGGGGGTCGTTGGGACCGTGGGCGCAGCAGTCTCCGTCGTGTTCGTGGTCATGGTCTGCGGTGTCTTCCTCCACGGGAACATCCGGGACGGAGGCTCCGAGATCCAGAATTTGCGCGCTGCCTCCCAGGGCGTCCTTTAATTTGGGAAGGTACGGCTCCAGGTTTTTGCCGGAGGCCAGCACCAGGCGCGCCCGTCCTGCGGCGGCAATGTCCTGCGGCGAGGGTTCAAAGCTGTGCAGGTTGCCGTTGGGGCGCAGCAGGTCCGCCACCTGCACGCGGCTGCCGCCGATGGCGCGGGCCATGTCTCCCAGGACGGGGTGCAGAGCCGCGATTTTCAATACTGGGGCATCCTGGGCCTGAAGAGAGCAGAACAGGCCCAGAAGACACAGAAAAGGAATCAAAATGCGCCGGAGCATGTTACGCATGATGAACCTTCCCTTCAAGTGATGCAATGGTCAAATTTGTCTTCTGAAATGGGATGACGCTGACTTTTCAGGGATTCTGCACGGCCCTTTTTTGTTTTTCAGCGTTACGGTGAATTTTTGGTCAAGAAGGGAGAAGGCGGCGCCCCTGGCATCCAGCCCCGCCAGGATTTCCGTGCGGGACGATTGCCCTTCACAGGAAATTCCATCAACATGCCGCTTCCTGCAGGGGGGCGGCTGCGCCGGGCGGTCTCCGGATGAGCCGGGTGATGGAGTGATGACAGTTCCCGAATATTCCATGAGGAGCGGGGAGATCTTCCTGAAGAGGGAAGAGAAGGCGGGGAAGTTTCTTTTTGAAGTCTTTTCCCGTGTTTTTCCCCTGGTGGCGACAGCCTGATGGAGGAGAACGGTTTTTTCTTGAGGTGGAAAGTTTTTTCTGGTTCCATTATCGCGCATCATCATGAATGGTTTTCAACTTCTCCAATGTGGCTTGAGCGTGGCGGCCTTTCTGGCCGGTTCCGCTCTGGCGGCGACTCCTGCCGTATATCCGTCCCCCCAGCAGTCCAAATTCACCTCCCAGACGGTTGCTTTCTCCGGGAAGCCTTCCGTGACAATACGTTCCGCCAAGGCGGGCGGGAGCAAGCTGCTGGACGGGGTTCCGGAAAAATCCGGAGCCTACAAGCTGGTGATTTCTCCGCAGGGAAAGGTGGGCATAGGAGCCCATGACGAACGTGGGGCATTTTACGCCATGCAGACGCTGCGGCAGCTGGGAACGAAGACCGGCGGAGAAGGCGTGATCTTGCCCGTTGGGGAAATTACGGATTGGCCGGACATTGAATTCCGCGGAACGGTGGAAGGTTTTTACGGCACTCCCTGGAGCCATGAAGCCCGTCTGAGCCAGCTGCGCTTTTACGGGCAGAACAAAATGAACACATACATCTACGGGCCGAAGGACGATCCCTACCATTCCTCCCCCCACTGGCGGGATCCCTATCCCGCGGACCAGGCCGCCCAGATCAGGGAACTGGTGAAGGTGGCGAAGGAAAACCATGTGGACTTTGTCTGGGCCATCCACCCCGGCAAAGACATTAAGTGGACGGAAGAAGACATGAACAACGTCATCAAAAAGTTTGAGATGATGTACAAGCTGGGCGTCCGTTCCTTTGCCGTGTTTTTTGACGACATCTTCGGAGAGGGCAAGCGGGGGGACATGCAGGCCCTTCTGCTGAACAAAATCAATGACGAATTTGTCAAGGTGAAGAAAGACGTCACCCCCCTGGTCATGTGCCCCACGGAGTACAACCGCGGCTGGGCCGATCCCAAGCCGGGAACCTATCTGGACATTCTGGGGGACCGTCTGGACCCCTCCATCCACGTCATGTGGACGGGGAACTCCGTTTGCCATGACATTACGCTGGAAGGCCAGCAATGGGTGAACAGAAGAATCAAGCGCCCTTCCTACGTCTGGTGGAACTTCCCCGTCACGGACTACTGCCGTTCCAACCTCTGCATGGGCCGCGTGTATGGCGTTGCCTCGGAACCGGGAGCGAAGGAATCCATGGGCGGTTTCGTCTCCAACCCCATGGATAAGCCGGAGGCCTCCAAGGTCTCCCTCTTCGGCCTTGCGGACTACTCCTGGAACATCAACGGGTTCAAGTCTGATGAGGCCTGGAAGGAAGGAGTCAGGCGCCTGTTCCCGAAAGCGGCGGAAGCCATGCAGGTTTTTGTGAACCACAACTCCGACCAGGGCCCTAACGGTCACGGCTACCGGCGTGAGGAATCCGTGGAAATAGAGCCCGTAGTCAAGCGCGTGCTGGAAGCCGCCCGGGAAGGCAAGATTGAGAAGAAGGATATGGCCCTGCTCAAAAAGGAATTTGCCCGTATGGCCGCCGCTGCGCCCGTCATCCGTGCCAGGGCGAACAATCCGCGGCTGATGAAGGAAATAGGCGCGTGGGTGGATGCCTTTGAGCAGCTGGGGCATGCCGGTCAGCACGCTGTAGCGGCGCTGGAGGAAAACAACGCCAGAGAAGCCGCGACCCGGCTGGTGCAGGCTACGCAGGCTCTGGCGGCCATGGATGGAATTTCCCGCCGCCACAACCAGGAAGGACAGTTGTATCGTTCTGCGGTAAAGACCGGTTCCCGTGTGATGGCCCCCGCCGTCAATGAACTGGCGGATATTGTCTCCAAAAAAGTTTTTCCGGCCATTGCCGGCGCGCCGGCCCTTTCTCCCAAGCCCCTGGTCAAGGGGGGCAGCATGGATAAGGCGGAACTCTTCTGTGACGGGGATCGCGGCTCTTTCTGGCACTCCGGCGCCTACGGCCAGCCGGGCGACTGGTATGGCGTGGACTACGGGATGCCCATCCCCGTGCGGAGCGTGGAAGTGCTGATGGGCCGCAATGACAAGGACGGCGACTATGTAGAAAAAGGGCAGCTGGAAGGCTCCCGCGACCTCGAAACCTGGAAACCGCTGGGGCCGGAAACTTCCGGCATGCAGGTGGTCTGGAAGGCTCCCAAGCCGGTTTTGCTCCGTGCCGTGCGCTACCGCGTCATTGAACCGAAAAAAACAGGCAACGGCCGGTCTGTCTGGACTGCCGTGCGGGAAATAGCCGTCAACACGCCTCCTTCCGCTATGGCTTCCTCCAATGTGGCGGGGCTGGAGGGCGTTTCCGTGCAGAAATCCGACAAAATCGTGCGGATCAACCGCGTGATGGAAACGCATAAGATGAAACCCGGGGAATTTATTTCCCTGCAGCTGGATGGCCCCACGGACGCTACCTGGCTGGAAGTCAACCTGGAACGGGATGACGTCAACTCCTGGGCGGAAGTGGTGCTGGACGTGGAAGGTTCTTCCAAGCCCGTAGTCCAGAAGCTGGACAAACAGGGCAAAAACTTCATTGCCAGGGGCAACCAGCTTCCCAAGGGAATCAAGGGGATGAAGCTGGTTAATAAAAGCGGCAGTGAGCAGGATATTGTTCTGAACATGTTCAAATTTGACGTTCCTCCCGCGGACCCCGGCACCAGTCTGGTTTCCCTGAGCGACAGAAACCTGAAAACGGTTTACCGTGCCGACAAGCCGCTGGACGTAGTCGTTCCCAATCTGGACAATCCCAAGGCCACCAAAGTAATCGTGGTGGGATCTGCCGCCTTCGCCATCCAGGCCCGCCGCGGAGAAGGCGCCTGGACGCCGGTCGGCAAACGGAACGCCGGCCCCGGTGTCTCTGAATTTGCCATCCCTGCCGGAACTTCTGCCGTGCGCCTGACCTATAAGGCTCCCCAGCCGGAGGCGATCATTAATGAAGTCATTTTTTCCTCCCGGAAATAACCGTCTCAGACGCCGCTGGCATCTTACTCCGTCCGGTACGTTCCGGACGGAGTTTTATTTTGAAAGGGACGGGTGCGCTGCGTGCAGGCCGTTTCCCGGAAACGGAAGCGGAAACCTCTTTTCTCCGCTTTGGCCGTCTGCTGTGGAAACAACCTTGACCCTGTTGGATGCGGGGCTAAAATACTGCCATGACACCGGGTTTTCATTGGACTCTACGCCCTTCCGTGAAGGAGGATGATCCGGTCTTGAAAGCGTTTCCTGCGGAACTGCCTCTGCTGGTCAAGCAGCTTCTGCTGCAGCGCGGGTTCACCGGGGGAACGGAAACGGAACTCTTTCTGGAACCCAGGCTTTCCCACCTGAGCGACCCTTTCCTGATGGGGGAAATGAGGGTAGCCGTGGACCGCATTTTCCGGGCCGTGGATGAAGGGGAAACCGTGTGCATTTATGGGGACTATGATGTGGACGGAGTTACCTCCGTGGCGCTTCTTCGGGCCATTTTGATGGCTTATGACCTGGATCCCCAGTATTTTATTCCCGTTCGTTCCCGGGAAGGCTACGGCCTCAGCGAGGCCGGCATCAAGCGTTGCCTTTGCGAATGTGCGGACCCTCCCAGCCTGCTCATTACGGTGGACTGCGGCACTTCCTCCGTAAAAGAGGTGGACATGCTCAACGGCCTGGGGATAGACGTCATCATTCTGGACCACCATGAGGCGGGCCCTTTGGGGCGGCCGGACGCGGTGGCGGTGGTCAATGCCAAAATTGAGGAAAACAGCCCGTATACTTATCTGTGCAGCGCGGGCGTCGTCTTCAAGCTGGCGCATGCCCTCCTGAAGGAGCGGAAGCTGAAAACCTTTGACCTGAAACTTTATCTGGACCTGGTAGCCGTGGCTACTGTGGCGGACATCGTTCCCCTGGTGGCGGAAAACAGGATTCTGGTTCGCCACGGCCTGGGAAGGCTGGCTCACAGCCGCCATACGGGGCTCAAAACCCTGACGGAAATAGCGGGCATCCGCCCTTCCGACTCCGTTAACCACGCGGGCTTCCTGAACGCCGCCCACGTGGGGTTCAGGATAGGCCCGCGCATTAATGCCGCCGGGCGCATGGATTCCCCTATGGATGCGTTGGAACTCCTGCTGACCATGGACGCCAGGAGGGCCGTGCAGCTTGCCCAAATGCTGGATTCCCACAACCGCAAGCGGCAGGAGGAAGAGGAGGCCATCCGGACGGATGCGGTGGAAATGCTTCACAACTCCTTTGACCCGGAGAGGGACAACGTTATTGTGCTGGGTTCCCGCGCGTGGCATCCCGGCGTGGTGGGCATTGTGGCCTCCCAGCTGATGAGGCGGTACCACAAGCCGACTTTCGTCATCGCCTTTGATGAAAGCGGCGTGGGGAAGGGCTCCGGCCGTTCCATTCCCGGCGTGTCCCTGGTGCAGGCCATCCACCACTGCGCGGATACGCTGGTTTCCGGCGGCGGCCATGATATGGCGGCGGGGCTGGTGATTGAAGAATCCCGCATGGACGACTTCCGCCGGGCTTTCAACCGTTATGTGTCCGAAACCACGACGGAGGAACAGCGCTGCCCCGTACTCAACATTGACATGGAAGTGTCCTTCCAGGCTCTGACGCTGGATTTGCTGGACAGCTATGAAAAACTGGAACCCTTCGGCAACTCCAATCCCCAGCCTCTATTCATGAGTTCCGACGTTTTTCCCACGGAACCGCCCAAGCGCGTGGGAACCAATCATCTGAAGCTTTTCATGCGTCAGGGCATCGTGGAGCGCGACGCTATTTTCTTTAACGGAGCGCAACGGGAACTTCCCAATCCCCCTTGGGATATCGCTTTTACGATTGACCGCAACGTGTACCGCGGCCGCGCCTCCCTGTCCATTTCCATTCAGGAAATACGTTCCCACCGGGAAATGTAGAAAACGGCCTATTGCTGTGAATAGCAATAGGCCGTTGAGTTGTGAATAATGTGTCAAACCTTATCCTATGGTAATCTTAATAGATTGTTATTAGGCGTATTATCCAGTTTGGGGTTACATAATTTTCTCATCTGGAACTGATTTCAGGAATGAGTTCCAGTTATTGGAATTCTATGTTTATTCGTACATTATAACCTTGTTTAACAGGCAGTTTTTTTGTGAAGGAAGGCACTCTCTTTCAAAATTTCAATGGATGAGACAACTCTAACAATGTCATATGTATTTGAGGTGTCTTGACAGAGCAGGTTTTAAAGAGCATTGTCTGTCCCGTTCCCCATTCAGGGTGGATTTATAGTAAAAACAAGCAAGATGAATACCCTGTTTCTGCAAGGTCGTCTATTGCTGCTTCTCGGACGGTAAGTCCGTGAAGATATCTTGATATGCGCCGGTGAGCCGTTCCGGCGCGAGGGAAGTAAACGGCTGTCTTGATTTGCACCAAAGGAATGATTCCGTAACAGGAACGTTTTCCGTGCGCAGTTCCCGAAGGAACGACCTCTTAACATTTTTACTGTAAATGAAAGAACAAATACATATTTTTGATACGACGCTGAGAGACGGGGAACAGTGCCCCGGCGCGGCGATGAACGTGGAGCAGAAAATACAGGTGGCCATGCAGCTGGAAACGCTGGGCGTGGATATTATTAAAGCGGGCTTCCCCGTTATTTCAGACGGCGATTTCCGAGCCGTCCGGGCCGTGGGTAGAGGGAAAGGAAGGGGATTGCTCGACAGCCCTGGCCTTCTTGCGTGGTTTGCTGGATGACCCGGAGGACCTTGACCAATTTCCTTCCTTTATAGCTTGGATGCAGGGGGCAAGACAGCGTATTCAGGCGTGCCTGAAAAGGCGCACGGCCCGCACCAGGGTTCATCATCTGGTCATGGCCGGGGAAAAGTATTTCACAAAACCGGGAAGTGAAGGGTTTAACGGCGGCATGGAACATTACCCGGTGATTCTTCTGGATGATATCATGAAGAACGTGAAGGAGGCGGAGCGGTGGAACGTCATGAGCCGGAGCAAGAATATCCTGTATGCCGGAGTGGTCTCCATTTAAGGCAAAGGGAAGGATGCCTTCCCGATGGCGTTGTCCTGGGCGGTGGTGCAGTTGCTCAACACGGATCCGGAGAGAGCCTGACGGCTTTTCCGATGGAGGGAGGCGATACAGATAAAATATGCGGCTTTCTGGCTGAGCGGTTATCATGAGGCGCCTCCGAATGGGACGGAAGATGAAAAGGATGCCGTGGATGAGGCCCTGGCAAGGGAGTTGCCCGCTCTGGCGTGGTTCATTGACCATTACCGGGCGCCGGAGCATTTGCAGGAACCTACGGGACGTCACCGATGCAGAGCATACATGAACAAGACACTAGCCACGGCTGTTCTGGGCATCAGCCCGGAAATGCAGTTACTGGAACTGATTGACCAGGCCGCACGCTGCGGAACTCCGGAAGATGCCAAACAGATCTACAGGAAGGACGCCACTTCCACGGGTATTTATGACCGTGTAAGAGCTAATCTTCCTGCTGACAAAATGAGAGCATTCAATCTTCTGGCCAGGAACGCGGCTAAACTGGGCGGAAAGTTATCCAAACTGGCAGAGATGTGTCCGGATCGCGTGCAGGTACGAAAGGAAGGAGGCGGACGGAGGAACGTGTACACCATTGCCCATTCCGTGACAGGGTAGAACAGAGTGCGGAAATATTCTTAATCAGTTTATTTTGTGGTGATAAAATGGACCGCTACGTGGTGGGATACAGGGCAAGACAGGGTGCGCATTTTTTACTTTGTGTCATTCAATACATTGAATTTGTGTGAGTTGAATGATATCGCACAGGGTAAATAGGGTAATTTTGAAGAGCCTCTTACACACTGCAAGCAAGAGACCAAAATATGAAGGAGGTACAGAAGCAGACTACCTTTATTAACCAGTTCCTGGCTCTTGAACAATGCTATTTATTATTTTTTTTTCTTCAGAAATTTCCTTTTTAAATTGTATTGGACCTATTTATTATATACAGTAAAAGTTCTTCTAATTGAATTTTTACAACATATTTTTTTCGATCCAAGCAAAGTAACGTCTAACCCTAATAGGAGATGATCTCTATATTTTTCAAGAAGAATTATTTCTATACTTAATGTATCTTTTTCAATAGTTACGAGATCAGTTATTGGGTATTCATGTTTTAATAATTCATTATATGTTTTTCTTTTATATTCTCTTAATATATATATAATGCTTTTTAAATTTATAATTAATATTCATTGATCAAAAAGGGTACGTTATTATAACTCTAGACCATCTTCCCGGAGGATTGCCATTTCTATTTTTATAACAATCTCCATAAGGTATTCTAATAGTTCCGAAATTTGATCCTGATGCACCTGAAATCCAACAATTTGATTGCAAATGACGCTTCCAACATCTTATTGATGAAGGTATGCCTATCCTATTGGCTCGAAAACTATGATGAGCTCCATGATTTCCAAATCGACATCTTATACTACATATTGTAGAAGAAATGGCTTTAGCTGCAGCGACAGCAGCAAGAATAGGAGCAACAAAAGCTGCTGTTGCAAGTTTGCTACAGTAACTGTTTGATAAACAAATTGCAGCTGCTGCAATTGCAGCATACGCTGTAGCTTCCGCAGCAGTGATTGTTAAAGGAATAACGAGAACGATTGCAATTTTTCCCAAATAATCTATTGATGGAGGATAATTGATTAAAAAGCAGTATAAATTTAACCCCCCCTGTTCAGCGATGGGGTCGCGGTTGATCCATCTGCCGTCTTTGGGGTTGTAAAAGCGGTAATTGTAATAGGCCAGGACGGGTTCTTCGTCGTGCATCTCGCCGGACCACTGGACGGGCTGGCCGAGGCTGCCCGTACCGGTCACGGCCCCATAGGGGGAGTAATCGTAAGCCGCCGCGATCGTTCCCTGTGCGTCGAAGACCTCCGTCACATTCTTGTTGAAGTCCACGCCGTAGCAGTACAGGGAAGCGCCCTGCACGAGGGCCAGGGGGCGGGTGGCCACCGGTTCCAGAGGATCCCACAACAGTATCTTTTATTTATTTAAAATGGGTAGATTAATGAATAAAGGAATATGGAGGCATTTTATTTCAATCCATTTATAAGGCGTAATAATTAATTCTAATTGTTTGCTTTCTTTTGTAGTAAATACATAATATGAAGATACTTGTGTTCCATCTAACCCAAAACTTATCAAACGTTCTTGTTCTGATTTGAGTTGCACGCCATCTAGTGATTTAAATTCAAATTTAGCAATTCCAATTGAATCTTTAAAAGAAAAAGAAATGTTGTAGCCATCTTTTGATTTTTTTACTGATGTTATTTTTACTAAAGTTCCATCTAAATTAAATTCTTCATCTTTTTTAATTTTTATTATTTTTTCTTTTAATGGAACTGTTTTTTGTGATGTTAATACAGTTAAAGTTCCATTTAATGCTTTTTCCAATTCTGTTTTAAAAAATAACTTCACTCGACCTATACTGCCATCTTCAGAAAATAGAAAAGAAAATGAACCAATAGCATTACATGGAACTTGCTCTTGGTGGTTGAAAAGTATGATTTCTTTTCCAAGACTAAACATTTTTCGACTCTTTTCTGAATCTGTAATATCTATTGTAATTTCTGATGTATTTTGATAAAATTTTAGATCGCTATATTTTACTTGGACTTCAGGAATATTTTTTATTTCTTGAATATTTCCTAAAGAATAATTTATACATATAATACTAATTAAGAAATATAGCATATAATTCATGATGTCATTTGTTTAATGTTAATTATTTTCGGAATTATGTAGAATAGTCTTGGCGCAAGATTTTCAGAATATCTTAGATATTGATATTTAGCAAATTTCTCCGATAAAAAATCGGAAAGATCAACGAAACAAGACTAAAGTAAATAATGCCGATTTGTTTTCGTATTTTACATCATAATTATTATGGAAACATCATGCTTGTGGCCAAATTGTGGATGGATTTTTGATAAATATACCAATATATAAAAAATATCACATATGTCGGTATAAAATAGATTATGATGAATAATGATATTGATTTTTTGATGCAGTAAAACCAATTGAAAAACGATGTAATATATGAAATATAAATTAGTAGTATAAATAATATTGTCTTTGGATTTGATAATAAATTTGTATTTATAACTAATCTTTCTGGAAAAATGGATATATAAGATCCCACACTCAGGAATATAAAAACAATATAACTGAATATCGATTTGCTTTTTTTGAATTCTTTTTCTTGAAAAAATATATCAAATTTTATTATTTTTTCAAAAATTTCTAACATTTTTCTCATTTGTAAATTAATGTACTGTTTTATCTCTTCCATACCAAATAGCTCTATAAGACCAATCTGCACAATTGTTTTTTAATATATTATATGGAGGCGGTGATTTTATATCTTGTTGAATTCCTCTAAGCATATTTATATCTTCAATAGGGGAAGAGGGTATGGTTTCTGGATTAGTTAAATTGAGGCCATCTGAAAATTCTATATAACCTCTACCAAGAATAATTGTTCCACGTATTGTATTGACTATATATAATCCAACTAATAAAAGAAGAATTAGTTCATTTCCTGTTTTTGACCACTCCACGGCTAATTTCGCTGTTTCCCTGTCTGCTGGATTCAAACCATAATCAAACGTCTTAACTCCTACTTTACACCATTTCCCGTCTTTGTTCTTCTCCCAAAGATCAACAGCTACACCTATATGCAAGGTAAATGTCATGTCAGATAATTGGTCAGGTAAAATCTGCGAAATGTATCTGTCATTTCCATTTAAGTCATTAAAAATATATGGAGAATTTCTAACAAACCCGTACAAATTCCATCCTCCCTGTTCAGCAATGGGGTCGCGATTGATCCACCTGCCGTCTTTGGGGTTGTAATAGCGGTAATTATAATAAACCTGGGCGAGATCATCGTCGTGCATCTCGGCGGACCACTGGACGGGCTGGACGAGGTCTCCCGTGGAAGCCGCCTGTCCATAGGGCGAGTAGGCGAGTTCTTGGGCCGGTTCCTGCGCCGTCTTGCGGTTACCGATATTGTCGTAGCTGTAACCGTAGGAGGGACGGCAATTCTGGTCATCATAGCTTACGTTGCGGGAGGCCAGCATGATTTCTCGCGGAGAAGCAATTTCATCATATACAAATTCTTCTTGATGCAAATCAATCTACGTTATTGTTTAATTTTTTTCGGAATTATGCAGAATAGTCTTGTCGCAAGATTTTCAGAATATTTTAAATATTGATATTTAGCAAATTGCTTCGATAAAAAATCGAAAAAATCAACGAAACAAGACTAAAGTAAATAATACCGATTATTTTTCAAAAGAAAGTGTTGGTAAAATAAGATTCAATAAATTCAGAGATTAGGTATTAGTATCATTTTCTCCTCATCTCAAAGAAACCTAATACAAATTTTATTACTAACACGGCAATTTTATAAATTTATTTTAATAAAATAGCTAAATAAAATTCTTGATTTTTTGTGTTTTTTTTGCAATTAAATTTCAAAATTTAAAGTGCCGGCCCATTTTATTAGTATATTCAGCTGTGGGTTTGTATATATGCTATAATCATTAAATTTTTCTAGAGCCAATGCAGCCGAATCAGCAACTAAAACAATATCTTTTTTATTCATATATTCATTCCAGGAAAAAATCATGATAGCCGGTAGATAATAATGTAATCCGGATATGGAAAGCCAGAAAGGAAATGTGTAATGATTTTGTAGATAATTCGATTCTATTAACGTCCATTCCTTACCTTCCAACAGAATAAGTTCTTCATATGATTCTTCGCTAGATATTTTATAACCATATACCAAATCAAAGGAAGGAATAGGGTATATAGGAAATGCGGCTTTTACTTCTTTAAAAAAATCATCCATTACACTTTATTTTTATTTTTCTTTGACAATTGATTACGTTTGTCCAAGCTTGTTCAGATGCTTTCCGGTGTCCTGAATCTCCTCCTTGGTAACATTTGGAGTTAATAGTATCTCGAGCAATTGCATTTTTTAGCCAAGTTGCAGCCTTGATTTTCAACAGCCAACAACAATCTGTGTCCTTACATTTACCCAGTAATGCTGTCTCTATTTTGGCTGCATTAACAGCACTTTGTAACATCCCATGAAATAAACGGGTACAATTTCCAGTTCCTGGACCTGGCTGTGATAAATCATAAGCACCTGCAGAAACTATTACAATTGCTCCTATTACATCACCAATTGGAAGAAGCCCATCTACGGCTGCAGCTCCTGCGGCAAAAGGAACAGCTCTTGCCATAGCATTTTGACCATTAATATCAAAACTATCAATAGGGTTATTCCCTACGAACGAATACGAATTCCATCCTCCCTGTTCAGCGATGGGGTCGCGGTTGATCCGCCTGCCGTCTTTGGGGTTGTAAAAGCGGTAATTGTAATAGGCCAGGGCGGGTTCTTCGTCGTGCATCTCGCCGGACCACTGGACGGGCTGGACGAGTCTTCCGGTGCGGGTGGCTGTTCCATAGGGGGAGTAATCGTAAGCCGCCGCGATCGTTCCCTGTGCGTCGAAGACCTCCGTCACATTCTTGTTGAAGTCCACGCCGTAGTAGTAAAGAGAGGCGTTCTACTTCAGGGGCAGACACCGGGAGGGGCTTACCATTTTTTGAGTTCACTTCTTTCAGTATTGAGATATCCAGGGTTGTTGGTTATGCTTTACTTCAAACATTAGTTTTCTTCTTCAGGCTGTTTCATTATCAAGGCTTTCTTCAACTCCATTCTTTCGTATTTGCTACGCTATCGGTAGTAGGTTTACTCCGTGATGTTGAGTTCCCGGCAGATCCTCTCGTATCGTTTGTCCGTCTGTTTTTTCACTGAGAATTTTTAGGATTTTCTCCATACTGTATTTTTTCATTGTTTTTTGTTAGGTTAATAAACCTAACTTTCTTTGTGAATCTATTTTCGGAGAACTGGTCATCTTACTTTCAACACATTATTAATTAGATAATAAATACGGCGATATGTAGTCGCATTAAATGCACCTTTACTTAATCTCATATCGGATGCTTCTTCCTGTGTGATCCATTGTTTCACTGCAAGAATTTGATCAATATTATAGGACAAAAAAACCTCATAGATTCTGTTTAGCAAATATCCTTTGTCGTCTTGAGTTAATGCATATTCAAACTCTGCGTCATTGTCAAAATTACCTACTATGCAATAAAAGACAAAATCTATGGCTGTTCCAACAGTAATTTCATGGTCTAAAAACCATTCATAACGACATTTTATTAAAGAAGGAAGAAAATAAGAAAATCCCTTGGGTGTCGCAAAAAATAAATAGTCTCCACAATCATACCAAAATTTACAATCGATCTCTGTCCAAGTGAGTCCCAATAAAGATCGAGCATAATCATGCATTTCTTCTTCAGAATCAACATAATTAATAAGTAGATCATGCGGATTATTGCTGGGAAAGGGTGGAGAAGAAATAGGAAATAAATCGTATAATTCTTCAATCTTTTCTTTATAAAAATTTGCTTGCATATTTACAATTAAATTAATTTATTTAGTTTAGTAATACATTCATCATACTTATTTTTGCAATTCTGTGCTCCTTCATTCCAACCTTTACTTTGTTCCTGATGTCCTTTGTCACCTCCTTGATGACATTCGTCATCATAAGCTTTACGAGCCTCGGCAAACCTTTTCATTTTTTCGTATCGATCATTAAAAGCATTACACTCGCTTTGAGTAGGACATTCAGGAATTATCATATCCCTACAGGAACTACCTCTAGCCTCTTTTTTTGCCTCGGATTTTTCGCGATATAATTCTGCACATCTTTTATTCCTTTTACTTCTTTCAGCAGCGATTGCTGTTCCTGCTGCTCTGGCTGCTGCCTTTGCCGCAGCTTCTGCCGCTTGCCGTGCAGCCAATGCGGCCCCCGCCTCTGTTTGCAGTGACGACCAAGCTGTCCCTAATAAATCTATTTCAATATTCAAACTATTCCCTACGAACGCATAAAGATTCCACCCCCCCTTCTTCAGCGATGGGGTCACGGTTGATCCACCTTCCGTCTCTGGGGTTGTAATAGCGGTAATTGTAATAAACCAGGGCGGGTTCTTCGTCGTGCATCTCGCCGGACCACTGGACGGGCTGGACGAGTCTTCCGGTGCGGGTGGCTGTTCCATAGGGGGAGTAATCGTAAGCCGCCGCGATCGTTCCCTGTGCGTCGAAGACCTCCGTCACATTCTTGTTGAAGTCCATGCCGTAGCAGTGAAGGGAAGCACCCTGCACGAGGGCCAGGGGGCGGGTGGCCCTCGGTTCCAGAAGATCCTACAACAATATTCGGAACACAGTCCGATATATTAAATATACGAAATTCTATCGTCGTTATTTATGTTTAGTAGTTTTTTTGTTTATTTCGAAACCGTTTTTTTCTTTTCACTTTTTTAGGATTAATATTTTTTTTATTGATTTTATTATTTTTTATTTCTTTTCTTAAATGAAAGAATTTTCTATAAAAATAGAATGAAATTGATAATATTAATATTGCAATTATAGTTGTATAAGGGAATAATAAATCGTCAGCTATGATCCCTAATAAGATAATAAAAAATGTTATAAAAAAATACCATGCTCCTTTTTTTAATCCATACACATAAAAAGATAAGCCAATAGCTAATACAAAAGAAAATATATATAAGTAATTCATTATTTTATATTTATCTTAAAGGATAAAATGGTCTTGTAGGTGGTATATAATTTGGATTTTCCTCAAGAATGTTATTGTTCTCATATTGTTGAAAAGAATCTATTTTTATTTCTACTTCTATTTCTACTATAATTATTATGATGATGTCTTGACAGCATTTTTCGTACTTGTTTCCTAACGTATTTTTGTAATTTTCATAAACCTCAGAACCTATATTTTTAGCTAATCCTCGAATAATTCCAATTAAAAAATTATTCTTTATTTCATTTTTATATTCAGAATAAATATTTTCTCTTTTCTGTTTTCTTTTCAAAAGTTTTTTTTGATGAGCTGTTGGTAATTTTTCTTTACATATGTGAATTTTCTGACTGTTTTTAATACGTTTGCGCATCTTAACAGCCTCCTTAACATTTTTATATATATTTTTTCCTATTTTTACATTTCCAGGTATTCCTGCAGCCCCTAAAGCTGCAGAAGTTGTAACTGAACCCCAATCTATATCTGTCCAAGGATCTTCTTTGCCTTGAATATAGTTTGCAGTAACTTGAAATCCATAATCTATTAAAGCTCCTCCTAATAATCCAAATATTCCTATTAACCCCAAAGCATCAAACTTATCTTGAGGGCTGTTACCGAGGAACGCATATAAATTCCACCCCCCTTCTTCAGCGATGGGGTCACGGTTGATCCACCTGCCGTCTTTGGGGTTGTAATAGCGGTAGTTGTAATAGACCA
>OIWU01000060.1_pt1 | contig 150362 bp, 140 predicted proteins | sample 1587711 | NCBI WGS metagenome assembly OIWU01 (sample SAMEA3888909, study PRJEB22519) | human gut metagenome | biome: human gut; feature: human-associated habitat; material: faeces | place: Denmark | collected 2010 | reverse complement strand
GAAAGCACAGATAAGCCATCAGGTGGAGATGAAAGCGGAGATAAGCCATCAGGTGGAGACGAAAGCGGAGATAAGCCATCAGGTGGAGATGAAAGCGGAGATAATAAGCCAGCAGGCGGAGATGACAGTAGCAATACACCAGCGGGTGGAGATACTTCAGCAGATAACTAATAAACATATTATCTATAACAGATATTTTAAGGAAGGATTGCTATGAAATGTGTAATATTAGCCGGGGGTAGTGGTGATAGTTTATGGCCATTGTCCAGAAGGCAGTTTCCAAAGCAGTTTATGAAAATAAAAGAAGGCCGTTCCATATTACAGGAAACTGTAGTAAGGAATATGCCATTCTGTGAGGAATTTATAATAGTTACCAATGAGAGCTATAAGAATATTGTTAATGGACAGATGAAAGCGTTCCAGAGTCTTAAGTACAGAGTTATCCTCGAGGGTACACCGAAGGGAACAGGAGCAGCTGTATTGTTAGGGACTATGTTTGCCAACCCGTCAGAATTAGTTCTGGTTGTTAATTCGGACAACCTGATTGAGGGTGATGGTTATAAAGATTCAATAATTGAGGCTAAAGAATATGCAAAAGAAGGATATCTTGCGGTATTAGGAATTAAACCAGAATCACAGTCATCCACTTATGGGTACATTCTCCGGGATAAAGAGAATGTTAAGAAGTTTATTGCAAGAATAGATTTCGATGAAGATGAGACAGAAGGTCTGCTTGGATATGATTATGATGAGGGGTATCTGTGGAACAGTGGAATACTTGTATTCAGGGCAGGGGATATGATTAATGCTGCAAGACGTCTTGCATCAGAACTGTACACTACCTGTAAGACAGCTAAGAGAAAGGTGCCGGCAATAAGAAGGTCTGTGAGATTTTCAGAGACGGTTATGCAGGCTATGCCACATGGCAGTATTGAAACACTTCTCCTTGAAAAATGTGATTCAATAAAAGTAGTCGAAGCACATTTCGAGTGGATGGATGTCGGCAACGCCAGCGATTTAGCTGAATTTGGAAACAATATTAAGTCAGAATGTGTTATCAAGAATGACTGCGATAATGTTAATATTATAAATAATGCACCGAAGAGACTTGTTGTCGCCAATGATTTAAGAGATCTTGTAGTTGTTAATACAGATGATGCAACATATATATCATCAAAGAAATCTGCTGATAATATCAAGCAGATTATGAAAGATAATATGGATACTTATGAAGCATTTTTCGATTATAACAGGACTACTTATAAGGAATGGGGAATACAGGAGATACTTAATTATTCACAGGGATATAAAGTCAGAAAGCTTACTGTTTTTCCAGGGATGTCAATGTCTCTTCACCGGCATGAAAAGAGAACTGAGCATTGGTCAATAGTTGAAGGTATTGCTACAATTACACTTGGTAATGAAACTGCTGATTATAACAAATATGAAAGTGTGTTCATTCCAGTGGGAACGAAACACAGGATTGCTAATAAGACAGACAAGAATGTGGTAGTAATAGAGGTTGGTATTGGAGATAATATATCAGATACAGATCTTGTTAAGATATATAATAAGGATAACCCACAGGCATCTGCTAATTATGTAAGACTGGATAAGAGTCCTATTGCGAAGCTTGAACCTGCATTTAAGGATAATCTGTGGGGTGGAACCAAGATTCGTGATGTATATGGCAAGAAATGTGATTATGATGTCATCGGTGAGAGCTGGGAACTTTCAGCTCATCCTGACGGTCAGAGCCGTATAGCTGAGGGAAGATATAAAGGAATGCTCTTTAATGAGTACCTTAATATTATAGGAAAAGAAGCATTAGGCTGGAAATGTCAGGCACAGGACAGATTCCCTATCCTTATAAAATTCATAGATGCAAAGCAGGCACTTTCTATACAGATTCATCCTGATGATGAATATGCTCTTGAGAATGAGAATGAATATGGAAAGAATGAGATGTGGTATGTAGTGGACAGTGAACCGGGATCATATCTGTACTGTGGGCTTTCAAGAGATGCATCTAAGGAAGAAATTCTTGAGAGAATTAATAATAATACAATCACAGACATACTTAATAAGATAGAGGTTAAAGCAGGCGATGTTGTTATGGTTAAGGCAGGAACAATCCATGCAATAGGCGCAGGTGTATTCATATGTGAGATACAGCAGAATTCTAACTGTACCTACCGTATGTATGATTATGACAGAAGGGACAAGTTCGGTAATCCAAGAGAACTTCATGTTAAGAAAGCACTTGATGTTGTTGATAACCATAAATATATCAAGGACAATAAGACAGAGGTTGTTATTGCAAGAAATGAACATTTCACAGAAGAAAGACTTGTCCAGTGCAAATACTTTGAAGTATATAAGTATGATGTCAATGACGAGGCAAAGATTACTGTTGATGAGGCATCCTTTGTTTCTGTACTTTTCATTAATGGCTCAGGAACTATTGAAACTGATGATTATGAAAAGACTATGGAGTTTAAAGCAGGTGACAGTTTCTTTGTAAGCGCAGGTCTTCGTTCAATAATAATTAAGGGACAGGCAACCATGGTTGTTACCAGAGTATAAAAAAATGTTTTACTTTGTTGTATATTGATGTATAATGACGAGAGAATTCTTTTTAAAGGAGAGTATGATAATGTTATCAGTAGTAATACCAACATTTAATGAAAGCAAGAACATCAGAAATCTTGTAGCACAGATTGATGTTGCTTTGAAGGGTGTTGATTATGAAATTGTCTTTGTTGATGACAGTAAGGACAATACACCTGATGTGATTATGGAAGTTGCTAAGGAATATCCACAGGTGAGAATGGAACATAGAAAGAATGGTACAGGATTAGCAACTGCTGTTCTTGATGGTTTTAAGCTTGCAAAGGGCGAATATATGGCATGTATGGATGCTGATTTACAGCACCCACCAATCGTTCTTAAATATATGTATAGGGCTATGGAAAGTGGTGCAGACTTCTGTATACCTAGCCGGCTTATTCCAGGTGGAGATGATGGCGGACTTAACTGGTACAGAAAGTTCGTATCTGGAACAGCAAGAAAGATAGGACAGGTTATGTTGCCTTGCCTTAGAAAGATATCAGATCCTACAAGCGGACTCTTTATGTTCAGAAGAGAAGTTATTGAGAATGCTGACCTTCAGCCAATTGGATGGAAAATTATGGTTGAGGTTCTTGCAATGGGTACATATAGCAAGGTTGTAGAGATTCCATACAAATTCCAGCAGAGAACTGAAGGTGAATCAAAGCTTTCAGGAAAGGTTACGTTAGAGTACTTAAAGCAGCTCAAGAACCTTAGAAAGAGATATAATAAGAGCAACAGGTACGAGGTTGAAATATGGTCAACTGAGCGTATGATGAAAGGCGACAAATAATATCGTAACATAAGACATATAATAAGCCACAGAACGAGATGTTATATGAAGTTTTGTGGCTATATTAGTATAGAACATAAAGGAGATAACAATGGCAATATTAGTTACAGGCGGTGCAGGCTTTATTGGAAGCCACACAGTAGTAGAACTTCAGAATGCAGGTTATGATGTTGTAGTTGTTGATAATCTTGTTAATTCAAGCAGAAAGTCTTTAGAAAGAGTCGAGAAGATTACAGGAAAGGAAGTTACATTTTATGAGGCAGATATCAATGACGCTGCAGCATTAAATGAGATATTTGAGAAGGAAAGTATAGACAGTGTTATACATTTTGCTGGACTTAAGGCTGTAGGTGAGTCAGTAGCAAAGCCGCTTGAGTATTATATGAATAATATATCCGGTTCACTTACACTTTTTGATGTTATGAGAAATCATGGTGTCAAGAATATTATATTCTCATCTTCAGCTACAGTTTATGGAGATCCTGCATTTGTTCCTATTACAGAGGAATGCCCTAAGGGTGAGATTACTAATCCTTATGGAAAAACTAAGGGAATGCTTGAGGAGATTCTTACAGATATCCAGAAGGCTGACCCGGAATGGAATGTAATTCTTTTAAGATACTTTAACCCAATTGGAGCACATGAGAGCGGAACAATAGGAGAGAATCCTAACGGAGTTCCTAATAATCTTATGCCATATATAACACAGGTTGCTGTTGGAAAGTTAAAGGAACTTGGGGTATTTGGTAATGATTATGATACTCATGATGGAACAGGAGTAAGAGATTATATTCATGTTGTTGACCTTGCACTTGGACATGTTAAGGCCATAGAAAAGCTCAATGATAATCCGGGAATTGTAATATATAATCTTGGAACAGGTAATGGATATTCAGTACTTGATATAGTAAAGAATTTTGAGGCTGCTACAGGAATACATATACCATATGTAATTAAGGCAAGAAGACCAGGTGATATCGCAACATGCTACTGTGACGCAGGTAAGGCAGAGAGAGAGCTTCACTGGAAAGCAGAGCGTGATTTAAAGACTATGTGTGCTGATTCATGGAGATGGCAGAAGAATAATCCTAACGGATATGATGATTAAGGAGTAGATTATGGGTAAGTATTTTGGAACTGACGGATTCAGAGGAGAAGCAAATGTAACTCTTACAGTTGACCATGCATTTAAGGTGGGAAGATTCTTAGGCTGGTATTATGGAAAAAACCATGAGAATGGTAAGGCAAAGATTGTTATTGGTAAGGATACAAGAAGAAGCAGTTATATGTTTGAGTATTCTTTGGTAGCCGGTCTTACAGCATCAGGAGCAGACGCGTATCTTCTTCATGTTACAACTACACCAAGTGTTTCTTATGTTGCAAGAACAGAAGATTTTGATTGCGGAATTATGATTTCTGCAAGTCACAATCCTTTCTATGACAATGGAATTAAGCTTATTAATGCCGCAGGTGAGAAGATGAAAGAGGATGTTATCGCTGAAATCGAGAAGTACCTTGATGGTGAGCTTGGAGAAATTCCATACGCAACACGAGAAAACATTGGATGTACAGTTGATTACACAGCAGGTCGTAACAGATATATGGGATATCTTATGAGTCTTGCAATTTATTCATTCAAAGGAATAAGAGTAGGTCTTGATGCTTCTAATGGTAGTGCATGGACACTTGCAAAAGCTGTATTTGACGCACTTGGAGCTAAGACATATGTTATAAATGCTGCTCCGGACGGAACTAATATTAATGCAAACTGCGGTTCTACACATATTGAAGGACTTCAGGATTTAGTAAGAAGAGAGCATCTTGATGTAGGATTTGCGTTTGACGGTGATGCTGACAGATGTCTGTGTGTAGATGAGAAGGGCGAGGTCATAACAGGTGACCATATTCTCTATATCTATGGATGTTATATGAAGGACAGAGATAAGCTTGTCGGAAACAAGGTTGTAACAACAGTAATGTCTAACTTCGGACTTTACAAAGCATTTGATGCAGTAGGAATTGAGTACGAAAAGACTAAGGTTGGCGATAAGTATGTATATGAGTGTATGTCAGAGAACGGCTACCGTATAGGTGGAGAGCAGTCAGGACACATTATATTCTCTAAATATGCAACAACAGGTGATGGAATTATCACAGCCCTTAAGATGATGGAGGTTATGCTTGCAAAGAAGAAGACATTGTCAGAGCTTGCAGCACCACTTGTTATATATCCACAGGTTCTTAAGAACATCAGGGTTACAGATAAGACACAGGCACAGGATGATGCAGATGTTAAGGCTGCAGTTGAGGCAGTTGCCAATGCACTTGGCGCAGATGGAAGAATCCTCGTACGCGAAAGCGGAACAGAGCCTGTTGTCCGTGTAATGGTTGAGGCAGGAAGCACAGAAGAGTGTGAAAAATATGTCGACCAGGTTATAGATGTCATAAAGAGCAAGGGATATGCTGTGTAAGGTTTAAAAAATCTTACTATCTATTATTTACGCTCATTCGGAATATGTACAATCAGCTCCCAGTGTCCGTCTATGGCTTATGCTTGAATTATGACGAGCTGTGTAGGAGTTAATGTCGCTATATACATAAGTTCAGTGTGCGAAAGCTCGTTCAAACGAAGTGCGTTTGCTTTCGCATACTGTAATAAACTCTGTAGATAGCGGCATTTACTCCTGCTAAGCGCAGGAATACTGAAAGCATAAGCCATAGACGGACACTGGGAGCGTGCCTGTTCATATGGTGAATGAACATAAACAATAACTTTATATGAATATTTTCAACACCTCCACATAAGATTAATTAGGTCTTATTGTGGGGGTGTTTTTTATGTGTGGAAAATTATGGGGAAAAATCATGACATTTGTGTTGGCATTGTTGATAATTATGCCTGCGTGTGCCATGACAGGGTGTTCTGGCAGCAAAGAGCCAGATAATAAGACCAGTGTTGATTATACAGTGGTTGAAAATGCAGACCTGCCGGAAGAGCTTAAGAAGCTTATTGAAAGCAAAAAAGATAAAGTGATGAGGCTTACATATACGACTAAGGATTATACATATGTTGTGGCCGGTTATGGAACAAGGGAAACAAGTGGATATTCAATTAAGGTAAATGATGTATACACAGGAGATAATGCACTGTACATTGATCTTAATCTGATAGGTCCGGCAGCGGGGGAAGCTGTAAATGAGGTTGACACATATCCGGTAATAGTGCTTAAGATGGAGAGACGTGAAGAAAGCGTTGTTTTTAAAATGTAGAATGTATAGGAGGTCAGTTTGTGAGACTCAGAACAGAAAATATTCATGAATATCGTTTGAAATGTAATACAGTGGCACAGATTACGCTTGATGATGATTTTAATGTGCCGGACACAAAAGATGATATTGAACTTATAGTGAAAGAATGGGGAAATGTCCAGACCGACAGTGTAAAAGTAAATAAGGATAAAGCTGCAGTTGATGGGGAATTAAAATTTTCACTTCTTTATATAGGTGCATCATCTGACTCAGAAAGAATGCAGCCGGTAAAGATGACAGGAAAAATGAGTTTTTCTGAAAATGTCAATCTTTCGGGTGACTGTACAGGTGATTATGTTACATGTCAGGCATCAATAGAAGATCTTAGTATTAAAGCAATTAATTCAAGAAAAATAAGTGTTAAGGCGATAGTTACCCTTAAACTTATATGCGAGAGTCTGCAGGATATACAGATGATAACGGGTGTGGATGAGACGGAGAATACGGACATTCAGCAGTTAAAGGAAGAATTGGAATTTGTGCAGCTTGCAGTTAATCAGCGTGATAATTTCAGAATAAGAGAAAATGTATCACTTCCGGCAGGAAAACCAGAGATACAAGAAATAATCTGGGATGATGTAGATGTAAGAAATCTGAATACAAGGCTTGCAGATGATGGACTTAAGCTTGCTGGTGATTTAGATATATTTGTAATGTATATAGGAAATGGAGAAACAGGAAATGTGCAATGGTACGAGACAACAGCATCATTTGAAGGAAGTCTGGATATAAGTGGCTGCAATGCAGATATGATTCCATATGTTAATTTTCAGATAATTGGAAAGACAGTTGAGGAGCGGCCCGACTTAGATGGTGAAAACCGTGATATTGCAGTTGAAGTGGTTCTTGATATGGATGTAAAAGCATATGAGGAGCGTAAGAAGGATGTTATAGCAGATATATACTCGCCTTCATATGATATGGAAATAGAGAATGCAGATACACAGCTTCGTTGCCTTGTTGTACGAAATAATGTATCAAGCCGTGTTTCAGGTAATCTCCAGCTTGAGAATTATGCTGACCTTATGCAGATATGTAACTGTACAGCTACGGTGCAGCTTGACGATGTGACATATAAAGAAGGAGAGCTGGTTGCGGAAGGTGTTGTAAGTGCAAATGTATTTTACATAACTTCAAGTGACAGTCAGCCGCTTGGCAGTGTGCATACAATCATTCCGTTTGCAGGTACAGTTAAGATTGATGGTGTCAGTCCAGATTCACTTGAATACAACATAAAGCCGTCAGTACAGCAGCTTTCAGCCACAATAAACAGTGCTGGTGTAATAGAGGTTAAATCATCAGTTTCACTGGATGTAATTGTTTTTAGAAACCTTGAGTATAGTGGCATAAAAAGTGCTTATATGTCAGAAGAAAAATGTGATCTGTCAAAGATGCCGTCAATGACCGGGTATATTGCTGATGGCACTAAAACATTATGGGATGTATCTAAAATGTATCATACAACAGCAGATTCAATAAAGGCAAGTAATCCTAAATGTGCTGATGGACTGTCAGAGTCTGTGATTATACCACGGGGTACCAAGCTTCTTCTTGTGAAGGCATAGACATAAAAAGAGGTACAGTCTGTAAAGTCTGTACCTCTTTTTATGTCTGGTTATGAATTCTTACCGGCAAAGTAATCGTCGAATTTCTTAAGAACAGCATCTCTTGTGTTCTGGGAAATATCAGGGAGTTCCTTGCCCCATGTTTTAGTGGCTTCTTTAAAACCTTTTTCAAATGCTTCTTTCATCTTAGTCATCTTTTCTTCATCATCACCTGCGAGTGCCTGTGCAAATGAGAAGATTCTTTCAGATGTCTGTTTAACACCCCAGTAACCGTTTTCAGAAATATCTTCCTTAGCCTGTGCAATAGTGTCAGCGTCTGCTGTGAAGTTACCGCCAGCAAGTGCCTTCCACATATCATCGGCAGTTCCAATAGTTATTCCCTGCTTAGAGAACATCTTAGTAACGAGGCTTTGCATCTGAGCCATGCGTGTTTCCTGGTCAGCCTTTAACTGGGCAACAATAGAAGCGTTAGAGGCTTTCTTGTTAACAGCTGCTACTAAACCTTCAGACTGTGAAGAATGTTCATAAGTTGCCGCTACACCTGAATAAGCTGTAGTCTTAGAAATCTCTTTAGTTGAAACCTTCTTATCAGAACCAGAAACAGTATTTGTTTCATAAGCCTGATAATTTGAATTAACTCCGTTTAATGACATTATATCCCTCCTTGGACTTTTATTGTAGTGTTTCTATAGTGTATATCGGTAAATGTATTTCTTTAATTAACCTTCTGTTTTTTCAATTTTTATAGTAGATTTCTTCCATATTCCTGTCCAGTAGAGGCCATAAAGTATGGCAGCGGATGTTCCATTACTGATTACGACAGCATACCATACAGATGCAACCCCCATATTAAGCACATTGGCACATACCCAGAGGGTCAGCAGACGGAATATCCAGATTCTTGAAGCATCGACAATCATGGTTATCATGGTGTGACCGCTTCCCTGAAAAAGTCCCTGAGTGACATTGTAAAATGCGTTGCTCCAGCACCAGAATGCCATAAGTGAGAGGAAATCTGTTGCCAGCGGAATAACTCTTTCATCAGTTGAGAAAAATGTTACCATAGCCTGAGATATAAATCTTCTTGACAGAATCAAACCAAAGAATAACAGAAACAGTGCACCCATACGGAGTGCGTAATGGTAAGCCTTGTCTGCTCTGTCTTTCTGTCCGGCACCAATATTTTGTCCCACTATAGTTGATATGGCGGAGCCGATACCATTTGCAGGCATTGTAATGATGCTGTTTATCTTGTTTCCGATACCATAAGCGCTTGTTGCAATAAATCCGTAAGCATTAACATTTTTAGTCATAAGAAGGAAACCAAGCTGCATAGTGCTTCCGCCGATTGCTGTTGGAAGTCCGATTTTTACAATCGAACCCATCTTGCTTTTATCAAACTTAAATCCCCTGAAATTAATTCTTATAAGCTGTTCTGGTCTTGTAAGTACAATAAGTGCAATCACTGCACATGGAATTTTGGCAATGAGAGTTGCAAGGGCAGCACCAGCGATACCCCATTTGAAAACCATAAGGAATAACGGGTCTAATATAAGATTAATAACAACGCCAAACATATTAAGAAGCATTGGTTTTACTGTGTCGCCCTGAGACTGTTTGACTGATGTGAAGAGGTTAATGGTAAACAGAAAAGGCAGATCAAGTACTACAATTCTTATGTATGTAAGTCCGTATTTATATATACTTCCTTCAGCGCCGAGCCATTTCACAAGTCCCGGAGAGACAAGCCAGCATATAAGTGCGCATAATACTGAAAATGCAAGTGAAGTAAGGCAGATGTGGTTAGCCATTGAATTAGCCTGTTCATCCTCTCTTGCACCGAGGTACTGTGATATAAGGATTGCACCTGCAGTTGTTATGCCGTTACCGAAATTAATCAGGATATTCTGGAAAGGTGAAACAAGCGTGATAGCCGACTGGTTCTCAGTACCTATTCTTCCCAGCCAGAAAGTATCTGTAAGATTGTACATTGACTGGATAAAACTATTGATCATAACTGGAATTGCAAGCATGAGAATTGCATGAAAGAGATTACCATTAAGAATCATATTTCTTTTATCTTCACTTATTGGTTTTGCCATGATAAGCCCCCTTGTTTTAATAAATATGTTAAAAATGTTTCTTTAAATACAGAAAAATAATCAAAATACTGATTATTTGTTGACATTTCAAAATCCTTTATACATAATATAAGCATAAAAAACAGTGATTTCTACAATTAAACGAAAAAATATTCTTTATAATACAGAAAAATTACTATAATAGACGCAAATGTGTTTGAGATAAGGAGTGGTTATATGTTTCAGGATATGTCGAAGGATTTTGATATCAAGAGGATAAAAAGAAGTAATACCAGTTGTAGTACAGGGGTAGGGGCACATGTGCATCCGTTTAATGAGATATTCTATCTTTCGAGTGGAGAGTGTACAAGTTTTATTGACCACAACATTTATAAGTTTGGAAAAGGTGATCTTGTTATTGTTCCAAGCGGATGTCTTCATAGGACAACTTATAATGGAAAAGGAATGCATGAAAGAATTGTTATAAGCTTTAGAAATGATGCAACTGAATGGATTCAGAATCAGACTGGTAAAGAACTTATGGAAAATTGCATGAAGCCTGGAGTTGTTAATATTCCTGAAAAAAGAAGAGATTATGTTGTTGCTCTGCTTGACAAACTGCTATTTGAAAATGATTCTCCTGATGAGCTGTCGCCGGCATTTATAAAGGTTGGCCTGATTGAACTTCTGCTGTTTATTATCCGCTGTAAGAATTATGAGGAAAATGTTATTAAGGAAATAGATGTGGATAACAGGATTATTCAGGAGGTTGCCACATATATATATGAACATTATGCAGATAATCTGTCTTTAGAGTATGTTGCAGATAAATTTAATCTTAGCAGGTCATATCTTTCAAAGAAATTTAAGACAGCAACCGGATTTGGATTTAAGGAGTACATTATTAATGTAAGAATTCAGAACGCCTGCAATCTGCTGCTTGAAACAAACAAATCAATTACTGATATTGCATTTGAATGTGGCTTTAATGACAGTAATTATTTTGGAGATGCTTTCAGGAAAGCAAAGGGGATATCTCCACATAAGTACCGTAAGAATGAAACTTTTTAAAAGTGCATTTTAAATATTGTACTTGATTTCATACAATATCTTTAATATAATAGTTTTGAAAATGGATTTTGTATACAAGGTTAGGTAATATATGGAAAGTATCAGATTAAAGGCAAGAGCCAAGATTAATCTTGGGCTTGATGTTATTGGAAGACGCGAGAACGGATATCATGATGTAAGAATGGTAATGCAGACTGTTGGTTTGTATGACCGTATTATAATGACAAGGATTCCGGAGGAAGAGATAAGAATTAAGACTAATATAGGATTTCTACCTGTGAATGAGAATAATCTTGTTTATAAGGCAATTATGCTTATGAAGAATAAGTATAAGCTGGATGGAGGAATTGAGGTTGATCTTAATAAATTCATTCCGGTTGCGGCAGGAATGGCTGGAGGTTCAAGTGATGCGGCATGTGCATTATTTGGAATGAACAGGCTTTTCGAACTTAATGTTCCAATGAGAGAGCTTATGAAGCTTGGTGTTGAGATTGGGGCAGATGTTCCATACTGTCTTATGAGAGGAACAGCATTAGCTGAAGGAATTGGCGAGAAGCTTACAAGGCTTCCGGATATGCCATTTTGTCATATTCTTATAGCAAAGCCTCCGGTAAATGTATCAACTAAGCTTGTGTATGAGAAACTGGATAACACAGATGTTAAGCTGCATCCAGATATAGATGGAATAATTGAGGCTATTAAGTTAAAGGATGTTGCACTTGTAGCTTCAAGAATGGGGAATGTTTTAGAGTCAGTTACAGTTCCGTTGTATCCTGTCATTGACAGCATTAAGAAAGATATGATAGAACATGGTGCAATTAATGCCATGATGAGTGGCAGTGGACCGACAGTTTTTGGAATATTTCCAGATGAACAATCAATGATAGCCTGTCAGCAGTTCTTAAGACAGAAGGGCGAGGCAAGGCAGGTGTATACAACGGAAACATTTACACCATAATATATATGGAAATAATACACATTCAGAGTAATAGAGAAAGGCAAGGTTTTATATGAAAGGTGAACTTAAGATGGATGTTAATGACTATCTCCCATTAAGAGATGTGGTTTTTAATACTTTAAGACAGGCAATTCTCCGTGGCGAGATGGAGCCAGGTGAAAGGCTTATGGAAATTCAACTCGCCGATAAGCTTGGAGTGAGCAGAACTCCTATAAGAGAGGCAATCAGAAAGCTTGAGCTGGAGGGTCTTGTTATAATGATTCCAAGAAAGGGAGCAGAGGTTGCCCATATAACCGAGAAGGACATGAGAGATGTCCTTGAGGTAAGAGCAGCACTTGAGGAGCTTGCAGCAACACTTGCATGCCGCAATGTTACTCCGGAGCGTATTGAAGAACTTAAGATGGCAAATAAGAGATTCGAGGCAGCAATTATATCTAAGGATGTGGTTGCAATTGTAGATGCTGATGTGAATTTCCATGATATTATATATGCAATGACAGATAATCAGAGACTTATTCAGATTATTAATAATTTAAGAGAGCAGATGTACAGATACAGACTGGAATATGTTAAGGATGCAAGAGCACATTCTATTCTTATCAGTGAACATAAAGACATCATTGATAAGCTTTCTAAGAAAGATGAAGAGAATACTAAGATTGTCATAAGACAGCATATTACTAATCAGGAAAAGGGTATTATCAGACTTCTTAACAAATAATACTAAAGTTACATGGAGGCTGGCTGTATTCGCCAGCCTTTGTTAGTTTGTAAATTCCTGTTTATTATGGAAATATATGGATATAATCCCAGATATGAAGATATATCAGGGGGTAAATATCATATGAACATTAAAAAGAAACTTGGAATTTTGCTTATTGTTATAATAGCTGTCAGTGGACTGGTTGGTTATTACAGGGTGTCTTATGCAGGAAATTTAGAGGCAGTTACAGAAGGCATATCTGAGAGTATTATAAGATTCCATGTGAGGGCCAACAGTGATTCTCAGGAAGACCAGGAGGTTAAGCTTAAGGTTAAGGAAGCAGTAGTTGATTACATAAGACCGGCTCTTTCAGAGTCAGATTCTCTTTCAGAGTCAAGAGCTATATTAGAGGCAGAAAGTGATAATATCAGAAATGTTGCTATTAAAACCTTGCGGGATAATGGATTTATGGAAGATGTAAGCGTGTATTTTGAGAAAAGTTATTTTCCGGTTAAATCATACGGTGATGTAACATTTCCTGCAGGATACTATGAGGCTTTCAGAGTTGATATAGGTGATGCAGAGGGAAAGAACTGGTGGTGTGTGCTGTATCCGCCATTATGTTTTGTAGATGCGGTGTATGGCGTAGTTCCAGAGAATTCTAAGGAAAAGCTTGCAGGAGTTCTTACAGACGAAGAATATAAGACAGTAACTGACAGGGGCTGTAAAGTCAGATTTAAATATTTAACATTTATAAATGAACTGCTTGGGTTATAAGCAGTCAGTGGAGGAAGGACGATTGAATAATAAGGATAAGGTCTTTATTAAGATTAAAGGATTATATACGGGAACAATGGACGAGGAAGCCTCGTGTGATGGTGAAGAGGCTGAAGTAATTGAGTCACAGGACGATGAGGTTGAAGTTATAAATGTTGGCACATACTCGGTTGTCAACGGCAAGGAATATATACGGTATGAGGAAGTATATGATGATTCACAGGAACGGTCAAGCAGCATAATTAAGATTGATGGTGACAGCGTAGAAGTGACAAAGAAAGGCGTTGTATCTACGAAGATGAGATTTACCATGGGCAGTAAAAATATGACTTATTACCAGACACCTTATGGAAATATGAGCCTGGGTATTATAACGAAAAGTCTTGAAATTGAACGAACTGAGGATACAATAAGTATATATCTTGTGTATGGAATGGAAGTGAATTGTGAACATCTTTCAGATTGTGATATGCAGATAACAATAACAACCAGAGAACTTAGAATTGATGAATAGTACATTTTTCTTTGAAAAAGGAGTAGTTATGAAGAAACAGTTTGATGAGAGAAATCTTACAATGGTAATGGATTTTTATGAACTTACAATGGCTAATGGTTATTTTAAGGATGAGGACAAGGAAAGAAAGGTTGCATTTGATGTGTTCTACAGAAAGAATCCTGATAACGCCGGATATGCTATATTTGCAGGTCTTGAACAGATTATTGAATATATAGAGAATCTGCATTTTGATGAAGATGATATTGAATACTTAAGAGGTCAGGGACTTTTTGGGGAAGAATTCCTTACATACCTTGCCAACTTTAAGTTCAGGGGAGATATTTATTCATTCCCGGAAGGAACTATTATGTATCCTAATGAACCTGTAATCACTGTTGTTGCACCATTACTTGATGCACAGCTTGTTGAAACTGCAATTCTTCTTCAGGTTAACCACCAGTCACTTATTGCAACCAAGACAAGAAGAATTGTGCGTTCAGCTAAGGGACGTGCTGTATCAGATTTTGGTGCAAGACGTGCACATAACATGGATGCAGCAGTATATGGTGCAAGAGCAGCTTACATCGGAGGTGCGGTTGGAACAGCTACTGTTCTTGCCGGTCAGATGTTTAATATTCCAATCAGTGGAACAATGGCACACAGCTGGGTAATGTTCTATCGTGATGAATTTGAAGCATTTAAGCATTATGCAGAGAATTACCCGGATGCAACTGTGCTTCTTGTAGATACTTATGATGTTGTTAAATCAGGTATTCCTAATGCCATCAGATGTGCAAAGGAAGTGCTTGAGCCAATGGGCAAGCGTCTTAAGGGCATCCGTCTTGACAGTGGTGACCTTGCATACCTATCTAAGAAGGTAAGAAAAATGCTTGATGATGCGGGGCTTACTGACTGCAAGATAGTTGTTTCCAACAGTCTTGATGAATGGACTATTATGTCAATCTTAGAGCAGGGCGGCTGCATTGACAGCTTTGGTGTAGGTGAGAGACTTATAACAGCAAAGTCTGATCCTGTATTTGGAGCTGTGTACAAGATTGCAGCAGTAGAGGAGAATGGAGTATTCCAGCCAAGAATTAAGATTTCTGAAAATGTTGAGAAGATAACAAACCCGGGACTTAAGAAGGTTTACAGAATATATGACGAGAATAAAAAGGCAATAGCAGACCTTATAGCAGGTGCTGATGAGGTTGTTGACCTTTCAAAGCCTTATCGCTATGTAGACCCTGTAAAGCCTTGGAAGAACAGATACTTTGAAAACTGCACAGCAGTAGAGTTACAGCAGCTTGTTGTAAAGAACGGCAAGCGTGTAATGGACAGAGTATCTATTGATGAGATTAAGAAGTATGTTCAGGATCAGCTCACTGATAATATATGGGAAGAAGAGCAGAGATTTGAGAATCCTCATAACCATTATCTTGATATGAGCCCGGCATATTATGATATGAAGATGTCACTTCTTCATAAGTTGACTGACTAGAGGAAAGTGGCAGACGGACGGGGGCAGGGTGTGTATATGCTGCATCGTAAGACACGCTCCCGCTCGTGGAAAGGCGTAGCGGTACTAGGCGCACTGCCTCACTTCGTGAGGTGCGTTTGCCAAGTGCCGACGCCTTTCCAACGGTCTTACACTACAGCATATGCACACCCTGCCCCCTTACGCTGTCACTTCCCCTGTCCGCCTTTGGCGGAGGTGGGGCTGGCGAGAGAGATTTCCGCAGAGAGCGATGGTGCCAAAGGCACCAAGCAAGAGTTTGTGGGGAGGTGGGCGGATTGTGTGGGTATATGTCATTTTCAGACCGTTGGAAGTGCGTCGGCACTTAGTGAACGTACCTCACGAAGTGAGGCAGTGAACTTAGTGTCCGCTACGCACTTTCACGAGCGGGAGCGTGTCTGGAAATGACATATACCCACACAATCCGCCCCACAGACCAACACAAAACACTTGCAATTACTGATTGTTTTGATATAATTGACTAGTATATGAAAAGTTAACGAAGGAGTAGTAAATATGCCAGTTTGGAGTATTGTTTTATTGATAGTTATTGCTGTACTTATAGCAGCACTTGTTGCACTTACTATTGTTGGTAAAAAGCTTCAGAAGAAGCAGGAAGCTAATAACGCACAGTTAGAGGCTGCAAAGCAGGTTATGTCGATGCTTGTCATTGATAAGAAGATGATGAAGATGAAAGATGCCGGACTTCCTAAGATGGTCTTAGACCAGACACCTAAGGCATTCAGAGGTCGTAAGATGCCAATCGTTAAGGCAAAGATTGGACCAAGAGTTATGTCACTTATGTGTGATCCTAAGGTATTTGATCAGATTCCAATTAAGGCAGAAGTCAAGGCAGAAGTAAGTGGTATCTATATTGTAGGCATCAAGTCTGTAAGAGGTGGAAAGATTGTAGTTCCTGAAAAGAAAAAGAAGGGATTTTTTAAGAAGAATAAGTAAGGATGAGAGGCTGCATCAGCGGATTGCTGGTGTGGTCTTTTTTTATGCCACGAAGGTCAGGTGTGGATGTGTAGTTTTGCAATGAAAATTGGGAAATACGGACGAAATGGCTGTTTTTATATGAATTAGTAGGTTTATTGGACTTCGATATATTAGAGAATTAGGGATGAAAACCTACTAATATATCTGATGTGTGCGGATTAGTAGGTCGTTTTGTGAAATTGCTGGCTGATTTAGATGAAATATGAGCCTGCGTGCCTGGAAAATACCTACTAAATTCAATTTAACTTGCAAGTTAGTAGGTCATTGAAGTTGATATAATAAAAAATAATGATTTATTGACATACGAAACAGATTGAATAAGGGGAGTTAGTAGGTTTTTGCCAATAAGTAAGCAAAAAGACAACTCCCAACAAGCAAGGTTTCCCAACGGGAAACCAAAGCAAACTGTAAATTGGGTGAAGTGTAAGGTCATGATGGAGGTATGTTGTAGTTTCAGACCGTTGGAAAGGCGTCGGCACTTGGCAAACGCACCTCACGAAGTGAGGCAGTGCACCTAGTACCGCTACGTCTTTTCACGAGCGGGAGCGTGTCTGAAAGGACAACATACCTCCATCATGACCGCCCACTTCAAACCAATCTACACAAGTGCCTTATTTTCCTCGTACATCTTCTCAATAAGATCCTGCACATCCTTGGCAAGAGTTTTTTTCTGCTCGCGGTCCATGCTGGCGACATCGATTGGCTTGCCAAATTCAAGGACAGTGTGAGTCTTTTTAAAGAATGGAAGGTGGTCTTCTAATGCAGCAGCTGTGTTGTTCTGTACTATAGGAATAATCCTGCAGCCTGATTTTTCAGCAAGCTTAAAGCTTCCTGCATGGAAAGGAAGAACACCATCAATGCTTTTATTTCTTGTTCCTTCAGGGAATATAACAATTGAAGTTCCAGCTTTAAGGTAATCAATACCGGTAAGGATAGTCTTTAAACCTTCTTTCATATTCTTTCTGTCAAGGAAGAGGCAGTAAAGATATTTCATCCATATATTAAGAAGAGGAACTTTTTCAATCTCTTTCTTGGCAACAAAGCCAGTTCTGGGTTTCATGTATGTGTAAGAAATAATTGTGTCGAAGAAACCATGGTGATTGCCTACAAAAAGTACAGCTTCTCCGTCTTTAGGGAGGTTTTCAAGTCCTTTTACAGTTGTTGTAACACCAGACAGAAAAAGAACAACCTTAAAAACACCCTGCACAAAGCGGAGACTTCCGCGATCCTTAGCATCCTGATTGAACTTGCCAATAAGCCAGAATATAGGAAGCATTATAAGGCTGGCAAAGAATATTATTATTGCAAATATAACGATTAATATGAGTCTTATCATTGTATGTTCTCCATTTCATTTTTGATATTAAGTTAAGCCTGGTAGCGCGAGATATCTCAGCTCTTTACATAGGCCTTTGCTCCACTAGAATAGTGAATTTCACCTTCATTAGTCACAAATACAGCTTCAATACCGTCAAGGCTTTCAATAAGCTTCATGCCATCATCAAGACCCAGACAGAAGCAGGTAGTGCTTAAGCAGTCTCCGGTAAGCGAATCCTTTGATAGAATAGTAACATCGGACAGGTCATTGTCATAAGAATAGCCTGTAGCCGGGTTAAGTATATGATGGTAAAATGTGCCGTCATCAGCATAGAAATACCGCTCATAGTTGCCAGATGATACAACAGAGGAATCATCAACAGAAAGAGCAACCAGCACTTCATTATTGGCTGCAAATGGCTTCCTTACGCCGATTCCAAAGTTATCCGTATTAGTTTTCTTACCTATACATAAAACATTGCCACCAAGATTGATTATAGCACGTTTTACACCATTTTCTTCAAGAAAATCTTTGATTTTGTCGGCAATATAGCCTTTAGCAACAGCTCCGAGGTCAAGGATGACATCATCAGGCTTGCTGATTGAATAAGTACCATCACCGTTATCGGACACACTGACTCTGGTGTAATCAACATGTGTCAAAGCTTCGGCAATACGTCCGCTGTCAGGAACTTTCGGTGATTCCGCGGTGAAGTCCCACAGTCTGGAAACGCTTCCGATTGTTATGTCAAATGCTCCATTACTCAAAGCAGCATATTCAAGTCCGGCACTTACTAATTCATACATTTCCTTAGATATGCTTGTTGTCTGGTTAGAATTAACCTTTGATAACTCGCTATCTTCCTTAGTCCTTGAAAAAATGTTTTCGTAGTAGTCACACAGATTAAGAGCTTCCGTAAGAGTATTCTTAGAAACACTTGTGTATGAGTCAATCTGCACAAATGTGTTTAACTTAAAGCCGTTCACAGACTCCGGGGTAGTCAGTGTAACTGCAGGTTTTTCGCAGGCGGTAAGCACAAAGCCCAGAGCCAGAATAACAGTAAACACATATGAAAAGCATTTTATTTTATTAAATTTCTTCATAGAATAATTACCGGAATAAACCGGCATCCTCCAAAAATTATTAACACATTGAGATTATAACAGTTTAACGCTGTATAAAAAAGTGAAATTAGTGTGAAATTACTTTTATTTTTTTGATAAATGTGCTATAAATATAAGGCTTGCTGTTAGGCAGAAATGTTTATGTATGTAGAAATGAGGAAGTATATGAAAAAGAAGTTATTTAGTGTGTTACTTGTAGGTGCACTTGCAGCATCATTAGTAGCATGTGGTAAAACAGAAAAGAAAGAAGCTAAAGCTTCTACAGCTAACACAGAGATAAATGCAGAAGAGTATGCAGGAACAATTACATCTAATGCAGGAGTATATAAGACATTTGTTAATCTTTCAGACTGGAAAGGAATGTCTGTTGATCTTAAGGAGTCAGATTATGTTGTTCTTGATTCAGATGTTGAGGATTATATCAAGAGCATGCTTGAATCAAAGGCTACAACTAATGTTATAACAGAGGGAACAACTAAGGCAGGAGATGTTATTAAGCTTGATTACAGTGGTAAGCTTGATGGAACAGCATTTTCAGGGGGAACTGCTACAGATGTTACTTACACAATAGGTTCAGGGAAATTTATTGAAGATCTTGATAAGGGACTTGTGGGACTTACAGTAGGTCAGGAGACTGATATTACATGTGTATTCCCAGAGAGCTATTACAATTCAGATCTTGCAGGAAAGACAACAGTATTCACAGTAACTGTTAATGAAATTGACGAATCAGTTGTTCCAGAACTTACAGATGAGTGGGTTGCAGCTAATGCTGCTTCATTAGGAATTGAGGATAGTTCAGTTACAACAGTTGAGCAGTTAAGAACATATGTAAGATCTTACCTTGAGACACAGGCTTCATCAAGCCGTTCAAGTGCTATATTTGATGCTGCTTATAAACAGATGTCTGATGGACTTGACGTTTCAGATTATCCAAGCGAAGAACTTACTGATTTAATAAATACTCTTAACAGTAACGTAGATGCAGAATATCAGTCATATAGCTCATCATACTCTTCTAAGGAGGAGTATCTTAAGAGTGCATATAAATTTGATTCACTTGATGCATTTAACGAGTATGCAGATAATTATGCAAAGCAGTATCTTTTACAGAAGATGATTGTAACTATGATAGCTGCTGATAACAATATCACTGTTACTGCAGATGATATTAATTCAACAGGTGAGGAGCTTGCTTCATATTATGGTTATGATGACTATAATGATATTCTTGATACTTATGGCAAGACTATGAATTCAGAGATTGGATATCAGGTTCTTTATCAGAAGATAGTTGATTTTGTGTGTGAGAATGTTACGGTTAACGATACAACAGATACAGCAGAGTAATTCGTGATTAAGTTAATATTTAATGTTTGACAGGACTAAGGTTGCACAGCTTTTAATGGGTGTGCAGCCTTATTTATTCTTATTATTTCCGCATTAAAACGGGATTTACATATATGAGCAGGCGGATTCTGCACTATTAATAATATGAGAAATGTGGTAAAACCACTTAAGGGGAAAACAATGAATCAATTCGTACCAAAGCTTTTTGATGTTATGAAAGGCTATTCTAAGAAGCAGTTTGTTAATGATGTTATTGCAGGTATTATCGTTGCAATCATAGCGTTACCATTATCTATCGCACTTGCGCTTGCATCAGGAGTAGGTCCTGAGCAGGGTATCTACACAGCTATATTTGCTGGTTTTGTTATTTCATTCCTTGGCGGAAGCAGGGTTCAGATTGCCGGACCAACAGCCGCATTTGCAACTATTGTTGCAGGAATTGTGGCACAGAACGGAATGGATGGCCTTATTGTTGCAACAATTATGGCTGGTATCATTCTTATTATCATGGGATTTCTTAAATTTGGTAATCTTATCAGATTTATTCCTTATACAATTACAACTGGATTTACATTTGGTATAGCAGTTACTATTCTTGTAGGACAGATTAAGGATTTCTTAGGTCTTGATACTTCTGCATATACTGGACCAACTATTGAGACACTTGATAAGTTAAATGCAGTGTTTAAATGTATTAACACATTTAACTGGCAGGCTCTTGTTGTAGGTGGTATTTCACTTGCAATTCTTATAATATGGCCTAGATTCAAGAAGTTAGAGAAGATTCCAGCATCTTTAATTGCTGTTATAGTTTCTGTAATTATGGTTAAACTTGGAATGCAGGCTAAGACTATCGGAGATTTATATACAATTTCAAGCAAGCTGCCGGGTATCAGCATACCACATGTTAATATAACAATGGTTAAGAATCTTTTGCCGGATGCATTTACAATTGCGGTACTGGCAGGTATTGAGTCACTTTTATCATGCGTTGTTTCTGACGGTATGATTGGAAGCAGACATAAGCCTAATATGGAACTCGTTGCGCAGGGTGCAGGTAACCTTGTATCTGCTTTATTCGGTGGAATTCCGGCAACAGGTGCTATTGCGAGAACAGCAGCTAATGTTAAGAATGGTGGACGTACACCAATTGCTGGTATGGTGCATTCTGTAACACTTCTTCTTATCCTTGTTGTGCTTATGCCATATGCAGCATGGATTCCAATGCCGGCAATTGCAGCGATTCTTTTCATGGTAGCTTATAACATGAGTGGCTGGAGAGAAATGATTTCTCTGTGCAAGACTTCACCTAAGAGCGATATTCTAGTTCTTCTTACAACAGCAGTACTTACTATTGTATTTGACCTTGTTGTTGCTATTGAAGTTGGTGTTGTGCTTACAGCACTTCTTTTCCTTAAGAGAATGGCTGATGTTACAGAGGTTAAGAGCTGGAAATATATTGGTGATAATATAGATGAGAATAATGATCCTGACAGTATTAATCTTAAGCAGGTTCCTAAGGATACACTTGTATATGAGATTAACGGACCAATGTTTTTTGCAGCTGCGGACAAGTTTCTTGATATCCAGACAGTATCAGGTTCTAAGGCAGTTATTGTAAGAATGAGAGGTGTTCCTGCAATGGATGTTACTGCTCTCAGATCTTTAAGAAATATTCATGCGGTATGTAAAAGACATGGTGCAGTTATGATTCTTTCACATGTTAATGAACAGCCTATGTCAGTCATGGAGCATGCTGGTTTTGCAGATGAGATTGGAAGAGATAATTTCTGTGCCAACATTGATGCAGCTCTTGAGCATGCTAAAAATATTGTAGAAGGGTAATGCTAAATGAAGGAAGATACACTTTCCTATATAAGAAATAATAAAGAGATTACATTTGAACAGAAGATAAGACTTGTAATTATGCTGAGTCTGCCTACGATTCTGGCACAGGTGTCATCAATTATAATGCAGTATATTGATGCGTCTATGGTTGGAAGACTGGGGGCAGGCTGTTCGGCTTCAATAGGTCTTGTATCGACAACGACATGGCTGCTTGGAAGCCTTGCTTCTGCACCATCACTTGGATTTTCAATTCAGGTGGCACAGCTTGTCGGGGCAAAGAAGTTTAACAGGGCAAGAAGAGTGTTCTTACAGTCATTTGGAATAGTTCTTCTTATATCAATTATTATTGGTGCTGCCGGAGCCATGATAAGCTGGGGACTTCCAGCATGGCTTGGTGGAGAAGAGTCGATACAGAAGGACGCGGCAATGTATTTTCTTATAACATCATTGTCTATGCCGGCATTAGGATTTAACCGTCTTGGTACGAGAATGTTACAGAGCTGCGGCAATACGAAAACACCGGGAATTCTTAATTCCATGAACTGTTTACTTGATATTATATTCAATTTTATATTCATATTCAGTTGGCATGGTTTTGGCTTTGGTCTTGGAGTTATGGGTGCAGCACTTGGAACAACGGCGGCACAGATTGTCACCACAATTATTATGTTTTATGTATTGATGTTCAGAACACCGATGCTTTCTAAGGGTTACGGAACAGATTCTGATGAGAAGGCAGGTCTTGCGACAATAAAGAAGTCATTTGTTTTATCTCTTCCTGTCACATTTGAAAATGTAGTTATGTTCGGAGCTATGATTACGATAACAAGAATTGTTGCACCATTAGGAGTTGTGGCTGTGGCTGCCAATGCATTTGCAATAACTGCTGAAAGCCTGTGCTATATGCCAGCTTACGGAATTGAGGAGGCTGCAACAGCACTTGTTGGACAGAGTATCGGTGCAGGCAGAGGAAAGCTTGCGTTGTCTTTTGGAAGAATTTCAGTTGCTTTCGGAATGGGAATAATGGCGTTCACCGGACTTCTGATGTTTATATTTGCACCGTTTATGATTGGAATTCTTACACCTGACCCGGAAGTAAGAGAGCTTGGAGTAACTATACTTAGAATTGAGGCATTTGCAGAGCCACTGTATGGCGCGTCAATTGTAGTAACAGGTGTGCTTCGTGGAGCAGGAGATACTCTTGTTTCAAGCCTTATGAATTTCTTCAGTCTCTGGGTTGTTCGGGTTGTTCTTTCATTCCTTCTTGTTGGAAGTTACGGACTTGTTGGTGTGTGGATAGCGATGGCGGCAGAGCTTTGCTTCAGGGGTGCCATATTCCTTGTACGCATGGAGCGGAAGAAGTGGCTGAAGAAGGTGTGATGACGTGAAGATGTGAGCTGATGCTGGATGCGATAGTAGCAGAGTGGTGCGAAATGGCTGATTTCAATATCATAATTTAACAAAGACCTACTCAGATGGCGTTAGTTAGTATCTGAGTAGGTCTTTGTCATTTTAAAAGTAAATAAATTTGTTGAGGATACCTACTAAATAATGGCACGAGCCAGATTGTGTAGGTCTTTTTAAGGAATTTATAATGATTCACCGGCTGGATGTAAAGATGAAGCATGAAAAAGACATACTAAAGGGTGAAGTATTATTAATTTAGTGGGTTTTGTAAAAGATATTATGTCAAAAGATGAAAAAACAACATACTAAATTGAGTGATTTCAAGCTTTTAGTGGGTTTTCGCCAGTGATGACGGCAGAAAGGCTGACCAAATTCCGATATAAAGATGACAAAAGTAGCGGTCAAATAACCAGAAGATTTACTGGTTATCTGACCGCCATTTAAATTCAGCATTATATATAATTGCTAATAATTAACCAAGATACTTAGCAAGTACATCAACCTTGTCAAGCTTCTCCCAAGGGAGATTAAGGTCTGTACGTCCAAAGTGACCATAAGCAGCTGTCTGCTTGTAGATAGGTCTTCTTAAGTCAAGCATCTTAATGATTCCGTTAGGTCTTAAATCAAAGTTCTCACGGATGATTTCAACGATTTTTTCTTCATCAAGCTTTCCTGTGCCAAATGTATCAACCATGATAGATGTTGGTCTTGCAACACCGATTGCATATGAAAGCTGAATCTCGCATCTGTCAGCAAGTCCGGCAGCGACAATATTCTTAGCAACATATCTTGCAGCGTATGCAGCAGAACGGTCAACCTTAGTGCAGTCCTTACCAGAGAAGGCACCACCGCCATGTCTTGCAGCTCCACCGTAAGTATCAACTATAATCTTACGACCTGTAAGACCTGAATCTCCGTTAGGTCCACCAATTACAAAACGGCCTGTTGGATTGATGTATATCTTAGTGTCAGCGTCAATCATAGCAGGATCAACGATTGCATCAATAACATATTTCTTAATATCCTCATGAATCTGTTCCTGAGATACTTCAGGAGCATGCTGTGATGAAACAACGATAGCATCAAGTCTTATTGGCTTTTTGTTTTCATCATATTCAACTGTTACCTGAGTCTTTCCGTCTGGTCTTAAGTAAGAAAGAGTTCCATCTTTACGAACCTTTGTAAGCTGCTTAGAAAGCTTTTGCGCAAGTGCAGAAGAGTAAGGCATGAATTCAGGAGTTTCGTTAGTTGCGTAACCAAACATCATACCCTGATCGCCGGCACCACCTTCTGAATCATCAATCTCGCCATCCTTTGCTTCAAGAGCCTTATCAACACCCATAGCAATATCAGCTGACTGCTTGTCTAATGCAACCATAACAGCACAGGTGTTACCATCAAATCCCTTATCAGAGCTGTCATAACCGATATCTGTAACTGTCTTTCTTACGATAGAAGGAATATCTATGTTAGCCTTAGTTGTAACCTCGCCCATTACCATAATAAAACCTGTGTTAGTAAGAGTTTCGCAGGCTACTCTCGAGTATGGATCCTGCTCGTAGAGAGCATCAAGTACGGCATCTGAAATCTGGTCACAGATTTTGTCAGGATGTCCTTCTGTTACTGATTCTGAAGTAAATAATCTTTTTTCCATGTTATCTCCTTTTGATTTTATCGTGAATATGTCTATCCCATACCTTATCGTGTCTATTCTTATCGTTACTCGTGCTTGTAGCAAAATGCCAGAACTGCAATGTTACCGCTGCTCGCGCTCGCAGCTCAGATGCCAGAACTACATTCTGGCATTGTCGCGGTGCTCCTCGAATCCAAACGCATATGTCGCAATTCATGCAAGCATGATTGTGTCATATACGTTAGAATTCTCATCGCTACTCGCACAAAAAAAGGTCCCCGACAAGGGACCCGATAGACTGTATCGAAATCCTCTTATTGTTCGACTAATATCGCTCAGGTTGGCACCTTCCTCAAAAGGGGTTGCCGGGCTTCATAGATCCTATGTATCTCCACCGCTCTTAATAAGGGATATAAAATATTCAATTAATATTACCGCATAAGATACTACACAATATTTAAACATTCGTCAAGAGTAAATTGACAATTTCTATATAGAATTTTATAATTAAAATACATTTTTACAGACAAATGTATCGTGAATACTGGGGGAATGAGTAATGACAGATAAGACGATATTCATATTTGACGCACAGGAAGGCGATAAACTCGCAGATGATGTACATACGCCAGATGGTAATATATTAGCAAAGAAAGATACCATACTTAATTATGATATAATAGCAAATATTTCAGGGCATCATATACTGGAAGTAAAGGTATACGACACCAATAATGAACTGCAGGATCTGGAAAAGGTTCTGGGAAAAACTGCTAATAAAGAGAACGTTAAGTATTTTGATAAGATAAGAGCAAGCATAAGGTTTAAGCATTTTAAAAAGACTTATGATGAGAATATTCTGGATATCAAAGGAGGACTTAACGATGTTGTTATGAATAACAGTCCCATTGATATCGATAAGCTGATAGAAGGAACTAATGAGATTCTTACTGCGAACAGAAATAGTTTACAGCTTTTTGATATGTTGCATAGTATGAGGCAGTTTGATGACCTTACATATGTTCATAGTGTAAATGTTGCTTTGATAGCTTCAATTCTTGGGCAATGGCTTAAGTTTAGTGAGAAAGATATAAGAATACTGACAATAAGCGGACTTCTTCATGACATAGGTAAGATTATGATTCCTAACGAAATTCTTACAAAACCTGGTAAGCTGACAGTTGCTGAATACAATATAATGAAGCAGCATGTTAACTTTGGATATGAGAAAGTTAAGAATCAGAACATTGATATACGAATTAAAGAGGCATGCCTGCTCCATCATGAAAAATGTGATGGAACAGGGTATCCATTTGGCTTAAAGTCGGATCATATTCCAGCAGTAGCCAAGATTATAGCAATTGCTGATGTGTATGATGCAATGACTTCAGCAAGAGTATATAGAGGAGCATTATGTCCTTTTGAAGTAATAGATACAATGTATAAAGATGCATTTACAAAGTTTGAACCTGAATATATTCTTCCTTTCTTAAAGAATGTGGCATCATCGTATATTAATAACGATGTGAGACTTTCAGATGGAAGAATTGGAAAGGTTGTTCTTATTAATGAGAATGCACTCAGTCTGCCAATTGTCCAGTGTGAAGATGAGTTTATAGACCTATCCAAGACACGAGAACTCACAGTTTCTGCAATTTTATAAAAAACTATCTGGCACATGCGTGGAGGTATTTTTCTTTAGTAGCCATACCTCCGCGGATGTGTCTTTCTTGTTTATTGACATCAAGAACCTTTCTGGCTTCTCTGGCTAGTTCAGGATTGATTTCCATAAGTCGTGCAGTTACATCTTTATGTGCAGTGCTTTTGCTTACATTAAATACTTTGGCTGTCTGTCTTACAGTGGCTTTATGCTCAATTATGTAATATGCCAGCTGGGTGGCACGTTCTTCTATATAGTCTCGCATGTCGGGACTCCGGAAGTTTCATTTATACAATCTATGCCACGGATTGGGGTTTTATGTTAGAATGTGTTATGACTATGACAAGGAATCATTTACATTATATTTTTAATTTCTCCGCAAACATAAGAAGTACGCTGATTGAAAGCAGTGCACTTGAAATCCATATTGTGTGGATTCCGAACAGCATTGAAAGGTTTCCACCAATACCTGCGCCGATTGCAAAGAATAATATTATGCCAAAATAATATCCGGCTTTCTTAAGAGATGTTTTATTGCCAGTACGCACAAATACTGAAAGTGCGTCTGTACCGCTTCTTAAGTTACCGATGCACATGGTGCTTGCATAGGAATAGCCATTGACTTTTCTAAATGCCTGTACCTGCATAGCACATGAGAACGATACGATTATTGTTGCAAACATGTCCATTGAGTGGGGCATGAAGCCAACTGCAATTAAGATAATAATTTCAATAAGTAATATTGCCTGCCGCCAGTGAAGTCTGGTAGCATTTTTGTATTTGCCCTGAATCCGCTCTGTTACGAATACGCCAAGACCAAATGCTAAGAATGGCAGAAGATATTTTAATCCCTGATACCATTCACCCATCATAAAATGTGTACTCATAAGAACCACATTACCGGTCTGTGCGTTGGAGAATACTTCATTTCTTGTAAAATATGTATATGCATCCTGAAGTCCACCGGACATGGCAAGGAATACGCAGTTTATGAAGGCTTCGGACATCTGTATATCCGGAAGCTTCTTAGCGAGGGCATTGTGAAGCTTTGATGCCATAAATAACCTCCTTGTGTTTTATAACTTTGGTTGTTATAGCACAAGGAGGTTTTGTTGTAAAGGGTATATAAATATTAGATATGTTGCGAATTACTTTCCAAGTGCTGTTTTCTGAGGCACTTCTGTTTCTTTTTCGTAGCATGCAAATGCGCTGTCAACAAGCTCTTTATCTGGCTTCGGTGTAAACAGGCTGACTACAGGAACGATAATCATTCCGGCAAACATTGCAAATGCACCGCAGTTGATAGGTGACTGGAGCCATGTTGGGAAGCCTGCTCTGAAGAAAATGTTGGCAAGCATAAGTACTGAGCTGAATAAAAAGCATGCCCAGCATGATGCTTTGGAAACCTTCTTAGAGTAAAGCGAGAACATAAATGGTGCAAGGAATGAACCTGCAAGTGCACCCCAAGATATTCCCATAAGCTGAGCAATAAATGTTACTGAACTCTTGTACTGGATAAGTGCAAGTATTGCAGATATCGCAATGAATACAACAACAAGAATTCTTATGTATAATACCTGTTTCTTTTCACTCATGTTCTTGATAAAGTTATCTTTTAAGAAGTCAATAGTAAGTGTTGAGCTTGAAGCTATTACAAGTGATGAAAGTGTAGACATTGAAGCTGACAACACGAGAATTACAACTAATGCAATAAGCGCAGGACTTAAATTAGAAAGCATTGTTGGAATTATTGAGTCGAAGCCGTTAGCCTTGACATCTATCTGGTCAGAGAATAATCTTCCGAAACCTCCGAGAAAATAGCATCCGCCTGAAACTATAAGCGCAAATATTGTTGATATTACAGTACCCTTCTGGATAGAAGCTTCATTATCAATTGCATAGAATTTCTGAACCATCTGAGGAAGTCCCCATGTTCCAAGTGATGTAAGGATTACAACGCATAAAAGGTTGAATGGGTCAGGTCCGAAAAATGAAGCAAATATACCGGGAGTATTGCTTACAGCCGGGTCAGACACATTTGCAAGACCCTGCAGTGCAGACATGAAGCCGCCCTTAGAGTGGATTACGGCAGCAATAACTGCAACAATACCGAATAACATGATAATTCCCTGAATGAAATCATTGATTGCAGTAGCCATGTAACCACCTGCAATTACATAGATTGCGGTGAGTGTTGCCATGATTATGATACAGACGCTGTAATCAATGTTGAAAGCCATACCGAAAAGTCTTGAAAGTCCATTGTAAAGTGAAGCTGTGTATGGAATCAGAAAAATGAATATGATAACGGAAGCACCGATTTTTAATGGATTGCTGCCGAATCTCTTTCCGAAATACTGTGGCATTGTTGCTGAATCAAGGTGCTGACTCATAATTCTTGTTCTTCTGCCAAGTACGACCCATGCAAGAAGTGAACCTATAATTGCGTTGCCGATACCAGCCCAGGTTGCGGCAATGCCGTATTTCCAGCCAAACTGGCCTGCGTATCCAACGAATACAACAGCTGAGAAATAAGATGTTCCATATGCAAATGCGGTGAGCCACGGACCAACGCTTCTTCCACCGAGAACGAAACCATTAACATCAGTTGCATGCTTGCGGCAGTATAAGCCAATGCCTATCAGCACCGCAAAGTAGATAATAAGAATAACTAGTTTTAACATAAAAACCCCCATATTAAATGTATTATAGATTACTTCACAGGTTTAAAGTGTAACACTTTAAACCGATAAAGTAAACATAAATGAATTGTAGCATATTGGGGAGGGATTAGCAAGGAGAAAATGAGTTAATATATATGAGTATATATGAATAATATGGATATACCTACTATTATGCCTATAATATGTCATTGAGTAGGTTTGCTTGAGAGAATTATAACCTGATGCGGAGGGAGCAAACCTACGAAACAGCTGTGAATAGCTTTTTGAGTAGGTCTTTTTCCTGGATTTTTCTGAATTAGAGGCTCTTAAAGATGAAATCTTCCGTGAAAATGCCTACTAAATTATGATTATGTATATAGTTAGTGGGTTTTGAAAGACAATTTAATAAAATAAGATGTTTAATTGACATACTAAAGTAATGGTGGATAATGATTTGGTAGGTTTATTAGGAATTTATGCTATGCGGGATATAGGGAGATATATGAAAACAGCCACCAGAAAAATGATATGCCCCCTGTCAAGTAGACAGGGGGCATATCAAAATCCAGTGACTGTTTTAAGAAAATAAGGAGAGTAAATGTGAAGTATCTTATCGTCTGCCGCCGAAGCCGCCGTTCTGCCCATTCATATCAGGCGCATTACCACCATTCTGACCGCCCATGCCACCGCCGAAGCCGCCAGTCCCAGAAGCTCCCATTGTTCCAGATTCCTGAGTCCAGTCTGCAATAGAATCTGAACCCCGGTAGAGTGTGTAGCTTGTGCCGGTTACAAGAGTGTCAGAGCATATCCAGCCGTTGCTGAATGTACTGTCAACAGTGAAGCTTATTACTTCTTTGCCAGAAGAATCTTTAAGTGAATAGCTTCCAGAACTGAATGATACGGAACTTAATACATAAGCATTAGCAGAGTTTATAGGTGTTTCGCATACACCACCGAGGGCAACGCATGTTCCACCAGTTATCGTTACGGTACCATCTACATCAATTGATCCTGATACATTTCCAGATGAACTGCCGCCTTTAACTAATACAAATCCACCGGTCTGTACGTAATTTCCATTAGAATCAATACCATCAGTATCACCAGACGCAGTTGTGACATCTATATATCCGCCTGTTACATTGACAATTGGAGAAGTCTTTCCATCACCTGTGCAGGCATTAATGCCATCATCAGTAGCATATACATATATTTTGCCACCATTTAAGTTGATAGTTATGGCTTCAAGTCCTTCGTATGAAGTTACTACATTAATGTAACCGTCATTGACATCAAGCTGTTTGTCAGCGTGTATGCCGTCATCACCTGAAGAAATTGTAATTGAACCACCATTGATAACAATAGTTCCTTTGCCATCCTCGCCGGTTTCAAGTACACCTGAGTCAGAGTTGGCATGGATACCGTCATCTGTCGAACTTATGTTAATTGTAAAGCCTGAAATATTTATTTCGCTTTCTGCTTTAATACCCTTAGTTGAGTAGGACTGTCCAGAAGAATTACCGGATTCATTAAAGTCACCAGGCATTCTTGGACGGTCGCCACCGGTCTTATTTCTATCAGAGCTACCGTTCATATGGGGAGCGTTGCCGTTACTCATATCTGGAGCATTGCCGCCACCAAAGCCGCCAGGTGCGTTGGCGATAGTGTCAGAAGCTGCCACATAAGAAACAGTATTGGCAGAAGCAGTCTTGTTAGCAGAACTGTTACGACTAGTAGATGTACCTGAAGAACTGCCTGAAGAAGTAACTTCTTCACTATATTCAGAGTAAGTATCTGTATAGATGTTTAAGTTACCGTCACCTGATATATCTACCCCGTAGGCTGCGTCTATACCATCACAGGCTGCATATACATCAATGTTACCGCTAGTGATTGTAACGATTCCCTTCTGGTTGCCCTTGTTAGAAATACTGCTGTTAGAAGTCTTGATGCCATCGCCTTTAGCGGAGATTGCAATTATATTTCCAGATTCAATATCAACGGCATCGTTGACTTTGACTGCGTTGTTCACAGCAGTAACTTTAACAATCACATTTTTAATAGAAAGGTCATCCTTGCTCTGGATACCATTATTGTAATTACCTGTTACAACTAAGGCACCTTTGCCGACGAGTTTTAAATCGCATGTTGCATAGATTGCTGCGTTGCCAGCGTCATCAGAAGAATCTTCTGTAGCTTCGGTACGATTGTCAATTACTTCGTTAAATGAGTTCTCTTCTGATTTAATCTTGACTTCGGAAGCATTTTTAACGTATATAGGTGAACCACTTGAACATGTGATAGATGTTCCGTTTAATACGATAGTAATCTCGTCCTCATCACCTGCGTCAACAATAAGCTGTCCTTCTGATAAAAGACCAGCTACTGTATATTCACCAGCCTTTGTGATTGTGTATACAGAACCTGACTGTGTAACTCCATCTGATGTATCAGATGTCACAGTGAAATCACCTGTAATGGAGACTCTGTAATTCTCTGCATCATCTGCGTGTGTTACATCTGTGTCTTCTTTAGTAATGCCTGAAGTGATGGTAGTCTCACCGCCTGATGCAGTAGTAATTGAAGTTGAATTTCTGGCACAGCCAGCAGTCATAAGACACATAGTAAGAATAACTGCGGCTACGCAATTCCTTTTGATTTTATTTAATTTAATCATAGTCATCTCTCCATTTCTTTAGTGTATGTTAATTGATTGTCTATAGTTTATTGGAGAAATTTGATTAAAATATGATATGAGTACGAATATTCTGTGTCCTGATTAATCATGTGGAATATCGTTAAATCTGCCGTCAAGCTCTTCGGTTTTTACCACATTTATAAATGCGTGCTTGTCAATTGAGCGAATCAATGTGATAAGCTCACGTTTCGCTTCGGAGTTGATTACTGAGTATATGAGCGTGCGCTCTTTTTCCTCGTAGCAGCCTATTCCCTTGAAAAGCGTGGCGTCGTGGTTGGTTGTATTCTTTATGGCGTGATAGATTTCTTCGGATTTGTCAGAAATGATGAATAATGTCATCTTCTGGTAGCGTTTGTACATGAACTGGATTACCTGAGTGCTACAGAACTGGTATATTATTGAGTAGAGCGCGATTGACCAGCCAAACAGTCCGCCTGCGATGAGCAGAATCACAACATTACCAAGAAGAATATAGTTCCATGCGTCTATTCCTTTAATATGAGAAAAATAAATGCTTATGAAATCAGTTCCACCTGTGGTAGTGCCGACATTGAGGCACAGGCTTATTGCGAATCCGTTGATAATTCCGCCAAATACGCTTATAAGCAGGATATCTTCTGTAAAAATGTATGGAGGAAGGATATCAACAAGCACACTGGAAAGTATAATTACCACGATTGAGTAGATGGTAAACTTCTTGCCGATGTAGCGGTAGGCAATGTAAGCTGGGAAAATGTTAAGTGCCACATTGAATATTGTAAATGGGATGCTGATATAAAAAAAACGTAGTCCGATTGCCTGAAATAACAGGGAGACTCCTGAAAAGCCTCCTGGCAGCAGGTCTGCGACTTTGGCAAAGCATCTTAAATTCCATGCGTACAGCACGGAAGCAATTATAACTATAATGAATCTGAATACCTGATAAAACTTAGGATATTTAACTTCTAAAGATTTGAACATATATTAGCCTCCATATTTTGTGTTAAATATAATAAGCAATTAATAATTATTTGTGTGAGTTGTCGTAGGCAGTCTGAATATCGGCGGGGAGCTTGTCTGGAAGCATTGAATGTATTCCGTCCTCGTTGCCGTCCTTGATAGCCTGCTCGTAATAGAAGCACTTGAAAGTAAGCATATCAAGAGTTTCCTGCATTTTTTCCATCTCTTTTTCAACAGCGGCTTTCTGTCTCTCAAAAAGCTGTTTTCTGAGTTCGTAAGTTCTGCTGCCTTCCTGACACCATTCCATAAACTGCTTGATGTTGCGGATTTCAAGACCTGATTTTTTGAGACATTCAATAAGCTTAAGAGCAGCAATTTCTGTGTCAGAGAACTGTCTTATTCCAGAGGTACGCTGCATAAAAGGGAATAATCCTTCTTTATCATAATATCTTAATGTTGAAACGGGAAGATTAAACATTTCTGAAACCTGTCCTATTGTGTACATAACACACCTGCTTTCTGTAAGCCTTGCTTACCTGATATTAGTTTTTTACAAATGTGATAATAAAATTCACAAAATGTTCACTATTATTGGGTTGACCTAAAGTTAGGTTTAACTCTTATGCTTAAATAGTAGCACAGAGAGACTTAAAATACAATTTAAAGTTGGTTTAAAGTGAATATGATAGTGTTTTTAACAAAGAGGTGATCATATGTATGTAGTGCTAATGTATTTTTGCATTACTTTTTTTGGATTGATACTTATTATGATGGCAGTGGAAGGATGACATATTTTATGGAGGATAAATGTATGGAATGGAGACAGGAAAAAGATATGCCGGTATTTATGTATATTTTTCTTAATAAAATAGAGGATACCGAAGAAGTGAGATGGACAGAGAAAGAGAAAAGTGAGGGGCATAAGACATACAAAAAGTTGTTAGAGCTGGCAGATGGAGATTCTTCAGATGTAATTAAAAAATGTCTCAGGATAATTAAAGAAACAAGGCATATTGTAGAGTATGAGCTTTGGAACAAGATTGTATATTTTATGACTGATTATATTAATGGTGAGACTGTGTGGGGATGAGCTTGTGTCAAGAAAGACTGAACGAAGGCTTGGGCATATAAGTATTCCGGTAAAGAAAATAAAATAGAGGTTGACCTTACAATAGTTGTAAGGTTTAATATATTGGCAGCTACTTTGAGGGTGGCTGCTAATTTTTGAATTATGCGTATTATGGCATTTACTCCCACTAGGTGAAGAAAACCTGAGAGTCCACACAGGCACACATACAGCCAGACACCAGTCCACACAGTGCAAATAGACAAAACAGCACATTTTAATCAGGAGAAGAGAAGATGGAAAAGAACCTTACAACAGGAAGCGTATCTAAGACGATTGTATATTTTGCTTTGCCGTATCTGCTGTCGTATTTCTTACAGACTTTGTACGGAATGGCCGATTTATTCATAACAGGTCAGTTTTGTGGCATTGACTCGATAACGGCTGTGTCTAATGGAAGTCAGGTAATGCATATGCTGACGGTAATTATTGTGGGGCTTGCAATGGGAACAACGGTAGTTATCGGCCGTGCGATTGGTGCTGATAATAAGGAAAATGCAGGAGTTGCAATTGGTAATACAATAACTCTTTTTATGGGATTGTCGATTGTGCTTACAGTTGTTCTTTTAGCACTTGTAAAGCCAATTGTCAGTCTTATTGCGATTCCTGAGGAGGCTGTAAGTGGAACAGTTGCTTACCTTATAATATGCTTTATCGGAATACCATTTATAACTGCTTACAATATTATAAGTTCAATATTCAGGGGAATGGGTGATTCCAAGAGTCCGATGTATTTTATAGCGGTTGCCTGCGTTGCCAATATTGTGTTTGATTATCTGTTTATCGGCGCATGCAGTTTAGGTCCTATAGGAGCGGCACTTGGAACAACACTTGCCCAGACACTTAGCGTAATAGTATCGTTAATCGCTATTAAAGTGAAAAAGACCGGAATACATGTGTCTGCAAATGCTTTAAAACCACAGCGGGAGGTAATGGGTGAGATATTAAAGGTCGGAATTCCGGTTGCAATACAGGACGGTTGTATTCAGGTTGCGTTCATTATAATAACGATGATTGCCAACCACAGGGGACTTGATACATCGGCAGCAGTGGGTATTGTTGAGAAAATGATAAGTGCAATATTCATAATTCCATCGTCTATGCTTGCGACAGTTTCAGCGCTTTCAGCACAGAATATAGGTGCAGGAAAGCATGACCGTGCGGTTCTGACACTGAAATACGCAACATTTATAACATGTACCTATGGAATTGTGGTGGCAATAGTTATGCAGTTTATTGCTGGCGGGCTTATTGGTCTGTTTACTTCTGATTCAAATGTGGTTTTACTTGGAACGCAGTATATGAGAAGCTACATTATTGATACAATGTTTGCAGGTGTGCATTTCTGTTTCAGTGGATATTTTGCAGCATATGGAAAGTCTTATATCGGATTCCTGCATAATATAATTTCGATTACATTTGTGAGAGTTCCTGGTTCTTACCTTGCTTCAAAGCTGTTCCCGGCTACGCTGTTTCCGATGGGACTTGCCGCACCGGCAGGCTCGGTGTTATCGGTTGTGATATGCGTCGTAGCATTCGTATATCTTAAGAGAAGAGGGAAGCTGGGATAAGTGAAAAGTTGTCTGATAATTTTATAATATTTGAAAAGAAAAAGAATATACTTGTAATGTCTGATGGCATGTGATACAATGTCATTGGATATAAGTAGTGCATTCAAGCAATCTACGAAAACCCCACGAGTTAGGGCTCGTGGGGTTTTCTATTCCGTTCTGGGAGGGGTAGCACTAGGGATTATATCATAACAATATATAATAAACAAGTATATAAAAAATATAAATAATAACTATTACTATGATTTATGATTTTATAACCAACATGTATTTTACAGGAATGACACATGGGGGTATGATACATTTATCAAGGGCAAAGGAGCCGGAAGTCTTTAGGGGATTCTGGCTCTTTTTTTTGCATTAGCAAGTATTTTAAGGAGGAAATATATATGGAATACGAGATTTCTAATCGTTTATCAGGTGTTCATGGTTCGATGATAAGAGAACTTTTTAAGTTAGGAGCAAGAAAGGATATTATATCTTTTGGTGGTGGCAATCCGTCAGCAGAGACATTCCCATGTAAGGAAATAGAAGAGATAGCAGCAAAGGGACTTGGCGAGAATCCGGTTTCTTTATTACAGTATGGACTGAGTGAAGGTTATACACCTCTGCGTGATACTATGAAGAAATATCTTGAGAAGAAGGAAGGCTTTGATTTCGAGAATAATGAGCTTTTCATAGTGTCAGGCGGACAGCAGTGTGCGGACCTTACAACTAAGGCACTTGTTAATGAAGGAGACGTTGTGCTTACTGAAGAGCCTGCATTTGTAGGCTGCCTTAATACATTCCGTTCTTACGGTGCAAAGCTTGTAGGAATCCCAATGGAGCAGGACGGAATGAATATAAGTGCGCTTGAGGAGGCTTTAAAGGCTAATCCTGATGCAAAGCTTTTATACACAATTCCATCTTTCCAGAATCCTACAGGAATTACAACTTCTCTTGAGAAGAGAAAAAAAGTATATGAGCTTTGCTGCAAATATGATATCGCAATATTAGAGGATAATCCTTACGGTGAATTAAGATTTGCAGGTGAAAATGTGCCAACTATCAAGTCGATGGATACAGAGGGCAGGGTTATATATGCAGGAAGCTTCTCAAAGGTAATGGCACCTGCATTCCGTCTTGGTTTTCTTGTGTTTAACAAGTCGCTCACAGGACCGCTTACAGTTGCAAAGCAATGCACAGATGTACATTCAACTGTCCTTTTCCAGTACATTTGTAATGAATATATTAATAACTATGATTTCGACAAACATCTTGAGGATTCAAGAAAGGTGTATGAGCACAAATGTAATCTCATGATGGAGTGCATGAAGAAGGAATTCCATCCTTCAGTAACCTTCGGTCACCCTGAGGGCGGACTTTTCGTAATGGCATTCTTGCCAGAGGGAATGGATTCTGCACCATTTGTAAGGGAGGCTATTAACAGAGGTGTTCTCTCAGTTCCGGGAGCAGCGTTCTTAGCAGATGAGAGCCAGAAGTCTAATGGATTCAGACTTAATTATTCGACACCTTCTGATGAGCAGATTGTTAAGGGAATCGAAATTCTTGGAAAACTTACATATGAGTGGATTAAGTAGGAGGAGTGAAAAGTTATGAAGATAGCAGCATTCAGCGTTCGTCAAGATGAAAAACAGTATTTTGATACATTTGCAAATGTATACAAGGTGGAATTACAGATTAATAGGAGCGGATTTACAGCAGATGATATAGAAAGTGTCAAAGGCTGTGAGGCTATGTCGGTGTGCGATGGCATGTGTGACTTGTCAGCACCTGTTCTTGAAAAGCTTGCAGCAGAAGGTGTAAAGTACATCGGTTTCAGGACAATCGGATATAACAGTGTTGACCTTGAGGCAGCAAAGCGACTTGGAATCCGTGTTGCACACAGCGGATATTCGCCATATTCAGTTGCCAATTATACAGTAATGCTAATGCTTATGTGTATCCGCAAGGCTTTGTATGTAATGATGCGTTCACACACAGCAGATTATTCACTTGGTCCTATATGTGGACGTGAAATGCAGAATATGACAGTAGGTATTATCGGAACAGGAAGAATTGGAAAGGCAGTGATTAAGAATCTTTCAGGATTTGGATGTAAGATTATTGCGTATGACCCATACCCTGCAAAAGACCTTGAAAATGTTGAGTATGTAACTCTTGATGAATTGTATGCCAGAGCAGATATTATCTCGCTTCATACTTTCTTAAGCGATGAGACATATCATATGATTAATAAGGATTCAATTGCAAAGATGAAGGATGGCGTTATCCTTATAAATGCGGCAAGGGGCGCGCTTGTTGATACAAAGGATCTGATTGAGGCTGTTGAGAGTGGCAAGATTGGTTCAGTTGGAACTGACTGCTGTGAGGGTGAGGATGAATTTATCCGTACAGACCGTAAGTATGATGACCTTGTTGTTAATCACGATTACATCATACTTAAGTCTTTCCAGAATACTATTGTCACACCTCATGTTGCATTTTTCACAGATCAGGCTGTGTCTGATATGGTTGAGTCTTCAGTTAAGAGTGTTGTGCAGTTTGCAGCCGGTGAAGACACACCATTAGAGGTGCATTAATTATTCAAATTTTTGAAATATTCTTCAAGCTGGTGCTCGAAGATTCGCTGATTTTCTGAGCAGAATGAGCCAAGCGGCTGATAATAAATGCTTCTGAAATGTGGACAGTCATCTATATGCAGCAGGCTTATGTTTTCAGGAAGGCTGCTGCTTGTCCATGTTACAGAGGCAACAAATGATACTCCAAGACCGAGACTTATGAGTTTGCCCTGTAATATGTAATCATTGCATGAGTAGGCTATCTGAGGAGTTTTCTTACATTTACTGAATATTGAATTTAACACTCCGGCATAAGATGGAGTATCTGCAAGGTCAATGAATTTCTCGTCCATCATCTGTTCTACTGATATGTGTCCTGTATGGGCAAGTGGATGTGATGATGAAACGGCAAGGCAGATTTCTTCTGTCATAAGAAGGTGTGCATCGTCTGGAATATCATAAGCTGATGAGACAGAGTCAATCAGCAGGTCACATCCTTTTGGTTCAGAAGATATTGAAAAGCTGACATGAGGGTGCTCATGGATAAAATCTTTAAGTACATTGCTGACAAGAACTGCACTTGAGCGGAGACAGAGCCTTATTTCGCCTGCATTGCCAAGACTTTCACTGACAGCACGCGCAGCATCTTCTGAAAGAGCAAGTATTCTGTCTGCATATTCAAGCAGAATTTCTCCCTGACGGGTACATTCGAGACCTTTTTTATTACGGATAAAAAGCTGTGCGCCAAATTCTTCTTCAAGCTTGTGGATTGTCTTGCTTAATGCTGGCTGTGCTATGCATAGTTCACTGGCAGCGCGGGTCATATTCTTGTGTCTGGCGGCAGCCTGAAACTGCCTGAGCTGATATAATTCCATGTTCGCACCTCTCTTGTATGTAGTATTTTATAAAAATTACAATTAACATAATATAGAAATCAGGATATTTACGATTATGATAACACAAATATTATTAACGCAGACATTTATAATGTTTATTCTTATGATTCTGGGACTGATTCTGTCTAAAACAGGTCTGCTTACAGAACATGGCAGTAAGGATATGGCCAATATTCTGCTGTATGCGGTTATTCCGTGTGTAATTATAAGAAGCTATATAACAGATTTCACGATGGAGAAGCTGTATGGACTTCTTATGTCTGCGGTACTGTCTGTAGCTGCATTTGCAGTGGCGATAGCTGTATCATATATAATATACGGCATGCGAAAGCCGATAGACAACTTTGGAACTGCTTTCTGTAACGCAGGATTTATCGGAATTCCACTTGTAACTGCGGTATTTGGAAATGAAGCGGCATTCTATGTTGCGTCATTTGCAAGTATTCTTAATCTGTTGCAGTGGACATACGGAATTGTGATAATAACCCGCCGCAAGGATATGATAAATATAAAAAAGGTATTCGTCAATCCTGTGACAATATCACTTGTTATAGGACTGTTTCTTTTTATTACGGGAATTAAACTGCCAGGTGTAATAAACAGCACGATGGCTGGAGTTGCGGCACTTAATACACCTGCAGCCATGATAGTACTGGGATATTATCTGTCATGTGTCAGGATCCGTGACTTACTGCTTAATCCGTCCCTATATCTGGCATCGTTTGTCAGGCTTATAATAATTCCGCTGCTTACACTGCTTGTGCTTTATATTATACCGGCGGGACACGGTCAGATTGGAATGATTACACTGATTGCTGCGGCAACACCGGTTGGAACGAGTACGGCAATATTTGCACAGAAATTCGGGCAGGATTATGAGCGGGCAGTATGTATGGTCTGCCTGTCAACGCTGTTTTCAATTATTACAATGCCAGTTGTGATGTATCTGGCACAGATGTGGATTATGTAGGAGATATTCTAAAGAAGTACACATGAATCAGACTGTTTAAATGGTATAATTAAATAAAAAGAGAATATACTTGTAATATACAATGGGGTGTGATATAATTCCATTGTAAAGACAAACATGTTCATATAATGAACGAAAACCCCACGAGCTGCTTTCTCGTGGGGTTTTCTATTCCATTGTGGAAGGGTGGCTTAAGCCCCAGGCTGGCTACCTGTGATTATCACTATCCAGCCATTTGCAGATATAGTATGAAACTATCTCAGCCATAATAGTGATAATTAGAGACATAAACATGTCCATATAATGCACCTCCTCTCTCTACCAGGTATAGGAGGGGTAGCACTGAAAATTATATCATGATAGTATATATTAAACAAGTATATAAATAATATAATAAATAATCATTGCTTATGGTTATGGTTTTATAACCAACATGTATTTTACAGGAATAACACAATGGTATATTATACAGACATCAAAGGCAAAGGAGCCATGACCCGGAAGGGGTAATGGTTTCTTTGCCTTTTTTGCGTATAAGATATCTTTGCAGGAAAATGTATAGCGAATACGGCTATTCATAATATGAGGAAGAAAGGAACTAAAGCTATGGGAAATAACGGAATTGAATTGGAAAGAGATGGCTTTAAGAGCCGTACAGGTTTTATTCTTGCCTGTATCGGTTCGGCAGTAGGAATGGGAAATATATGGCGTTTTCCATATATGGTATCTGCATGGGGTGGTATGACATTTTTAATACCTTATGTATTATTTGTAATATTGATAGGTTCAACAGGTGTTATCGAGGAGATGGCACTTGGCCGTGCAACTAAGGGCGGACCTATTAAAGCATTTGGCGACTGTATGCAGATGCGTACAGGAAAGAGAAAAGCAGGTGAGGCAATTGGTTTTATTCCTGTGCTTGGCTCACTGGCTCTGGCAATGGGCTATACTGTAGTTGTTGGCTGGATATTCAAATATACTTATCTTGCATTTTCTGGAAAGCTTTCATCAATGGGCAATGATATGTCAGCTATTGGTGGTATGTTTGGAAGTACAGCAAGCACATTTGGCAACAATATGTGGCTTATAATCGCGATGGTTGTAACTGCTGTAATTATGGCACTTGGTATTGCAGGCGGAATTGAGAAAGCAAACAAGGTCATGATGCCTTTGCTTTTCATCATGTTTGTAGGTCTTGGAATATACATTTTCACACTTCCAGGTTCAAGTGCAGGTTATAAATACATATTTACACTTAACCCTAAGGGACTTCTTGATATAAAGCTCTGGATATATGCATTTGGTCAGGCGTTCTTCTCACTGTCTATCGCAGGTAACGGAACTGTTATCTATGGTTCATATCTTAGTGATAAGGAAAATGTTGTTTCTTCTGCAAGAAATGTTGCAGTATTTGATACTATTGCTGCTTTATTAGCTGCATTTGTTATTATTCCGGGTATGGCAGCAGGCGGTGCCGAGTTATCTTCAGGTGGTCCCGGACTGATGTTTATCTATCTTGTAAATGTATTTAATGGTATGCCGGGTGGCAAGATTGTAGGAATTGTATTCTATGTATGTGTTCTGTTTGCCGGCATGAGCTCACTTGTTAATCTGTATGAAGCTCCGGTTGCAACTATTCAGGAGAAGCTTAAGTTTAACCGTGTTGCATCTGTTGGAATTATCGCAGTGGCTGGCTGTGTTGTGTCACTTGTAATACAGGGTATTGTATCAGGCTGGATGGACGCAGTATCTATCTATATCTGCCCACTTGGTGCAATGCTCGCAGCAATTATGTTCTTCTGGGTTGCAGGAAAGAAGTTTGCTGTTGATGCTGTTAATGCAGGTGCAGATAAGCCTGTTGGAAAGTGGTTTGTACCACTTGGCAAATATGTCCTTGTTCCACTTTCACTTGTTGCACTTATTGCAGGTGCTTTACTTGGTGGAATTGGCTGATGGAGGATTGGACTGGCGGATTGCTTTGCAATCCGCCTTTTTTGCGTGGTGGGGAGCGGGAGCGTGGCGGAATGGACCTTGAGGCGGAGGGGAGGCACGCGGAAGTCCAAAACGCAAGTCGGTGCACCAAAGCGGAAGACCAGACATCACATTTGTGAAAAAAATTATATAAAATCTCATAAACCTCTTGCCCTAAAGCTAACTTCAAGTCGTATCATACAGGTATCAAATAATTTACATTTTTATGAAAGAAGAGGTGTTATTATCATGAAATTTATGGATAAGGATGATTTTGAAAAGCAGAATGTTTTCGGAACAGGTCAGGCAAATACAGCATATGCTAAGTATTTTATTGGTGATTCTTTCCTGAATCCGCTGACAGATTCTAAGTGCGGGCTTTTTCTTGCAAATGTGACTTTTGAGCCGGGATGCCGTAATAACTGGCATATCCATCATGCAACAAAGGGCGGCGGACAGATGCTTATATGTACAGCTGGAGAGGGCTGGTATCAGGAAGAGGGCAAGGAGCCTGTAAGCCTTGAGCCGGGAACTGTAATCGCAATTCCACCAGAAGTTAAGCACTGGCATGGAGCTAAGAAGGACAGCTGGTTTTCACATATTGCTGCAGAGATTCCGGGAGAGAATACAAGTAATGAATGGTGTGAGCCTGTAACTGATGAAGAATATAACAGATTAGGATAGTGTCTTATATAGCAGGAATGGAGGATTACAATGGCTAAGATTGTACAGACAGCAGGAAAAAATGCGTTGGGAGAGTTTGCACCGGAGTTTGCACATTTTAACGATGATGTGCTTTTCGGGGAGAACTGGAACAACGAAGATATTGATTTAAAGACAAGATGCATAATTACAGTAGTTGCGCTGATGTCATCAGGAGTGACAGATTTATCACTTAAGTATCATCTTGAAAATGCTAAGAATAACGGTGTTACAGCAAGGGAGATTGCTGCTGTTATCACTCATGTAGCATTTTATGCGGGATGGCCAAAGGCATGGGCTGTATTCAACATGGCTAAGGAAGTATGGAAAGAAGATTAATTGAAAAGTTTAGGTAAGAACTGATGAGTGTTTTGAGCAAAAATTATACATTGAACAACGGTGTGGAGATACCAAAGCTTGGACTTGGAACATGGTTTATTGATGATGCGGACGCGGCAGATGCAGTTAGGGCTGCTGTTGCAACGGGCTACCGTCATATTGATACAGCGCAAGCTTACGGTAATGAGCGCGGTGTCGGTGAAGGTGTCAGAACCTGTGGTGTGCCGAGAGAGCAGCTTTTTGTCGTATCGAAGGTCGCTGCGGAGCATAAGACCTATGAGTCGGCAGCCAAGAGTATTGATGAGACTTTGGAAAAAATGGGTCTGGATTATCTGGTCATGATGATCATTCATTCGCCACAGCCCCTTTTCACAACAAAAAAAGGTCATTTCACAACATTCCAGATAGATATTGCAAGAACTTATCCGATATAATAGCTATAAATATATGTAAGCAAGGAAGTGACAATATGCAAATAGCTATCTGTGATGATGAAGTATCTATGGTTCAGATACTGGAGAAAAAGATAAAAGAGTTATTGCCAGATGCGGTTATAGATAAATATTTATCGGGTGATGAACTGATCGCAAGTGGCAGTAAGCCGGATATTCTTTTTCTGGATATTCAGATGCCGGGAATGGATGGGATGGAAACGGCAAAGGTGCTTCGTCAGGACAATGAGGATATGATACTCATTTTTGTGACAGCAGCAGAGGAGTATGTTTTTCAGGCATTTGATGTCGGAGCATTTCATTATCTGGTTAAGCCATTTTCCGATGAGAAATTTAAAGAGGTTGTGACAAAGGCAGTCCATAACATAAAAAGGAGTTCCAGACTTGAAAAAGACGAAAAATATATCATGGTACAGACCGCCGGAAGTCATATAAAAATTTTTCTGCGTGATATTGTGTATGCCGAGGTGTATAACCGGAAAGTTATTATCCATACACGAAGTACGGATATTGAATACTATGGTAAATTACAGGAATTAAGTGATATGGCAGGAACAGATTTTTTCCGAACACACAGAGCCTATCTTGTACATTTTAAATATGTAGAAAAATATGATGCAACTTGTGTAACTATGAAAAATGGAACTGCATTGATTGCAAAAAAGAATTATCCGGAGTTTGTGAAGCAATATCTGAAGTATAACCAGAGGAAAGGAAATGAAGTCAGATGAGTTTAGTGGAAAGATGTTGGATGATCACATCGAAGTTTTCTGTTATTGCAATTTTGATTATTACAGGAATCTGTTTTGGTGTTTTTGTATATCCATATATGAAAAAGAAAAGGGAAGCTGCTCTGGTCAGTATTGTTTATATTGGAATTATGTCTGTGCTGTATCTGATACCGCAGCAGATTGGCAATTTTTCTGCATATATGCTGGGAGTTGTGGCTGCATTTCTTGTGATGTATGTACAGGACAGAAGAAACATTTATCAGAAAATATTTCTTGCAGTGACATTTTTTTCTATCCGTTGGCTTGCGGTTGCAATGGCAGGCAGAATGGATGATTTTATCACAAAAGCTCTGGTTTTTGGAAATACGATTGCAGGAAGACAATGGCTGCAATATGTACTTTATGCTGGAACGAGAATTCTGGATATTGTGCTTTGTATCGTTTTCCTTGCAGTTGCAATCGGTCTGATCAATAAAGCATATGTATACAAAAATGATGAAATGAGCGTCAAAGAGCTGGTAATGCTTATCATACCTTCTCTCGTGGGAGTTACAGGGTATGGCATTCTACAATATTATCTGAATATTTATGAAAAAGATACAGGAAAGAGCCTGACAGATACCTATGGATTTTATGGAGCTTTAAGCTTCGTGCATTATTTTATCTCTATCATAGCAATTCTTGTTATGACTACGATGTTTCAAAACTGGAAGGTGGCACAGGAAGAACAGACAGGGCAGGAGCTGGTATTAAATCAGGTCAGTGATATGAAAAAGCATATCGGGGAAGTGGAAAAGCTGTATCAGGATATCCGCAGCCTGCGTCATGACATGGGGAATCATATACAGATGCTGGAACATCTTGTGGCAGAGAATCATATGGATGATGCAGCAGAATATATGGAGCATTTGAAAAAGGAGTGGAATGAAATATCTCCTGAGATAAAAACGGGGAGTCCTGTCATTGATGTGATTCTGATGGAAAAGTTAAGAGAAGCAAAGGAAAAGCAGATTCGTTTTATATCAGATTTTCATTATCCGGGGGATACGAAATTAAATGCATTTGATTTAAGCGTGATCTTAAACAATGCACTGGATAATTGCATGGAAAATGTAAGTGGAGAAAATCCTTATATCAGTCTCTCTTCTTTTCGGAAAAACAGTATTTTTATGATAACCATAAAGAACAGATATGAGGGGGAGTTAAATTATAAGGACAGTGATCTGCCGGAAACAACGAAATCCGGGAAGGAGCATGGAATTGGACTGCATAATATCCGGAGGGTTGCAAGGATGTATATGGGAGATATATCTTTAGAGCAGGAGAATCAGGAAGTGGTTCTAAGTATTATGTTACAGGTAGAATAAGGACAAAAAGCACCTTCGAGGTGTTTTTTATTTGCTTCACAACAAAAAAAGGGCGGTTCACAACATCGCTGTTTATTGTAAAGAAAGATATGCCGAAAGAATCAGTAAAGAGAAATCATGTTGTACAGATTTTTAAGGAAACGGATTTCAGAATTTAAGCTCAAGGAGGACAATACAATGAGAATCAATGGATTTAGTGGGACAAATACGCAGACAGGAACAATGGGAATGACACAGGGGAATGATTCTGTAAGTAAAAATATTCAGAATCAGATTGCAAATGCACAGCAGAAGCTACAGGATTTATCATCGAATGAAGAAATGTCATTAGAGGATAAGATGAAAAAGCGTCAGGAGATACAGCAGGAGATTAACAATCTCAATCAGCAGTTAAGACAGCACCAGATCGAGCAGAGAAAGGAACAGCAGAGTAAAAATTCGTCATCTATGGATGATATGGTGGCTGGAACAAGTAACACTTCTAAAAAGAAAGACACCGGATTGTCACAGGCAAGTATGCAGGCGATGATCTCCGCAGATTCTTCCATGAAACAGGCAAAGGTGCAGGGAAGTATGGCAACACAGATACAGGGACGTGCCAGTGTGCTTGAATCTGAAATCAAACAGGATGCCGGAAAAGGAAATACTGAGAAGAAGGAAGAAGAACTGGCAGAGCTGCAGGCAAAGGCACAGTCTGCGACAGCAGCACAGATGTCTACACTTGCAGATGCAAATAAATCAGTAGAAGAAGCTGCAAAAGCAGAGAACAGCAATACAGAAGACACTGCAACAAAGAACAATACTGATAAATCCGAGAAAACACAGGAATCTGCGGGGGCTGCGGCAGAGGAGACAGACAGCGTAAAGAATACGGATATCAAAGGGGAAACACAGGTGACAGTAGAAACACCGACTCTGGAAAATGCACAGAATGCAACACAGCAGGCAGTGTATACACCGATTGATATTCGTTTATAGTTGGTAAAGGAGAATGGTATTATGTCAGAGATTAAGAGTTTTAGTGATTACACAAGTAAATATAACAGCAATGTAGATTATTCCGCATTATTTGGAGGAACTTCCGACAGTTCATCCGTAGGAAACACCAATATGCTTTCTGATTATGCTGCGATTAAAAACGGAAGCTATGGAAAACTTATGAAAGCATATTATGCAAAGCAGGATGCAGAAAAATTATCGGGGAAAGGCGATACTTCACAGAAGCTTACACTGATGAAAACAAGTGCGGATTCCCTGAAAAAATCAGCAGATGCACTAAACGATGCGTCACTCTGGGAAAAAAAGAAAATAAAAAAGAAGGATGAAAAGACCGGGGAAGAAACAGAGGTAGAGGATTATGACTGGGATGCAATTACCAAAAAAGTGAAATCTTTTATTGATGATTATAATGATGTTGTTAAGGAGGCAGGAGAATCCAATACAAAAGATGTCCTTAGAAATGCTTCATGGATGACAGGCATGACAGACAAAACCAGTCATTTACTTTCTAAAATAGGTATTACCATAGGAAAGGGGAATAAGCTGGAGCTGGATGAAGATGAATTGAAGAAAGCAGATATCAGTTCATTGAAAACGGTTTTTACAGGTTACAATTCCTTTGCAGGCAAAACAGCCCAGAAAGCAGCTGGTATATCAAATGCTGCAAACCGGGCAAGTGCAACGTATACAAACAATGGTACATATTCTAAAACGGATTCCTCTCTAACGTCACGTAAGATAGATAAGGAAGTATAGTATGTTAAGCCTAAATGACAAGAAGAAAAATCTTTTGTATTAATTTGTCGGGAAGGAGGAACCAGATGAGTTTTACAGTCAATTTATCCGGTGGAGGTTTATTGATAAATAGATTTAATAGTTCTAATATGTTGAAAAGTACACAGGAAAAATTGCAGCGACAGCAGGAACGGGATAATAAGGTGGCTTTTTTTGAAGCACAAAAAGAAAATCTGAAAAACCGAAAGGCTGACACTTTGGAAGAAATCTCTGAAAAGCTGGAAATGTTTCATAATTATGAGAATGAAATTGCGGCAGCAAATCAGGAGTATAATAATTCGCAGATGTTTCATGTCATGGACGAGGCAGAAGAACATGGCGAAAAGATTGCGGAAGCTGCTGAGAGGAATAAGCCTAAAACAGAAGAAGAACGAAAGGAAGAAATGGTGGATGAAGCTCTTGGAACAGAGGAAAACAAGGGCATGATGTCTGAAATCATGGACGAACTTTCGGAGACAACCGAAGAAATGACAGAGCAGATGACGGAAAAAACTATGGAGAATATGGAAGAACTTCCAGACGAGGTTTTGCAGGAGCAGCTTGTTACAGATAGTTTAGAGGCAGCAGAAATGGTACAAACAGAGACAATTAAAAGGTATGTGCCGATTGATATTAGAGTCTAATGGTATTTATCTGGGAAGGAAACAGCTATGAAGATTTACAATAATACAAATATTACATATTCTGCAATCGAACATAACAGCAGGAAAAATACGAAGCAAAATTTTCCAGCAGATTTAGAAAAGAAAATGACACAGTATACAGATACAGTATCTATTTCTAAAACGGGGCAGGAGAGATTTAGGTATTTATCTTCTGTCAGCTCTATGGATTATCAGAACCGTTTTGAGAGGGAAGTGACGGATATATTTGTCAAAGAAGATACAGAGAGTGTAAAGTCCGATTCCTTTGAACATCATGTAAACAGAATGGCGACAGCATATAACAAAATGAAAAACAGCATTGAAGAAAAATATGCGGAACAAGATTATGAGCTGGAGTATTATGTGACAGAATCGGGCAAAATTGAGGAATTGACCAAAGAAAAAGAACTGGATATGCTGAATCAGGCATATGAAAACCACAGTAATTTTATGGCAACTTCCACAGAAATCTGGTCAGAATTACAGGATTTTACACCATCGGTAGTTTACCATAAAGAAAGTGAACAGACAGCAAATGAACAGAACATAGGTGAGAACCAGGAAAATACTGCAAAATCTAAAGAAAAGGGGGTTATCAAAAATTCGGCATATCAGGCATTTTTATCCGCCATCCAGTCGGATAACCAGAAATTATCGCAGCAGTATTTGGGTGATTGGAAAGATTTAAGGCTAAATCTGAATGTATCAGATGGTAATCGGAAAATGCTTAATGGTATTTGGGATTATTATGCTAATAAAAGGTAATGAAAGCTTTGTAATACGAAAGGAGATGTTAGTATGGCAGTTACAGGTGTAAACAATTACTCTAATATTTACACAAATGCTTATACCGGTAATATACGGAAAAATAATGCTAAGGAAACCACAGAAAAGCAGGTTGTGGAGCAAACAGAAGATGTAAAGACAGGGATAACCCGAAAAACTGCAACGGATGAACTTTCCTATCTTTCTAAAAAATTTGACAGTGATGCGGTGTGGATACGGTATCAGTGTTAAAAGTCGAGGTGGCAAATCATCAACAATATGTTGAGATGATTTGCCGCCTTTTTGAAGTCTATACGTTTCTCCCTTTTATACCGATACATCAATAGAATTACGAACGAGTCTGTTACCATTTTGGACAAGTGTAGCTTCTATGGATTCTCTTGTGACATTATCAAGAATGCCTGTATCAAATGCTTGTCCGGGCTTCAAATTTGGATTGACTGATTTTACGGCTGCGTACATAGCAGCTCTGTACTGTCCTTCATATTGTTCTAAAGTCCATGTACCACTTAAACGATTACAGTAACATCCATACCTGTAACACCATTTGCATTCAGTAAATCTCCGTCCGAATAAAACTGCTAATATTCATTGACATATAAAAGCCTCCCTGCAAATAAATTCAAAACCTGTTTAGAATGTGCGTATAATCATAAAAATTAGAACTAACATATATGCGCATAATCTGGAGGAACCATGATATTAAAAAGAAAAATATATAAAAAACTACTGGAATGGAAAAATGAATGTCAGGGGAAAAAGCTTTACTGATAGAAGGCGCCAGACGTATTGGAAAGTCTACCATCTGAGAAGAATTTGGAAAAAACGAATACGAAAGTTATATTATTCATCCAAGAAATTTAATTGTAAAAGATGGAATTATATGCATTCCCCCATATATGACGATGAATATATAAAAATCTGACATACACACTTGATTTTAAAATAATTGTTATTATGATATTATAAAGAAATGCCAAAAACAAAGGAGAGGTGTATGTATCACAAGAAATTAGAATCAGATATCAGATGTCCATTGGAATACGGCCTGGAAGTCTTTGGAGGCAAATGGAAATCAAGAGTTATATGTGTTCTGGCGGATAAGAAGACATTAAGATATAGTGAGTTAAGGACAGAACTGGTGAATATTACAGATGCAGTTCTTTCAACAACATTAAAAGCACTGATTGCGGATGATATTGTATCAAGGAAATCATATGATGAGATTCCGCCAAGAGTTGAATATTCACTTACGGAAAAGGGCTTGTCTGTAATGCCGATATTGCAAAGTATATGCGACTGGTCATGCGCATTTTACAAGAAAGAAACTGACAAAGAATCGAGCCAGTGCATGAAGTGCGACCATAAGTAATGGATGAAGGGAAGGTTATTGTGTGAAAAAAATAACCTTCCTTTTCAAATTAAAATATATTGTGTAAAATGTTACATGGAACTGCCTAGTGGTATACTGGCAAGCAGCAATACGACATACGCAATATGCAGAAATGGAGCGGGAATTGAGCAGATTAACGATTATTACTAAGGATAAGGCTCAGGTTACAATGGAGTCTTTATATCAGGATTTAGAGAGAAGAATAGTAGCAAGTCCACCGGGATTGTGTACTATTGACCTTACGAGGTCATTTATAAAAATGTGTCTTGCACAGTCATGTGGCAAATGTGTCCCATGCCGTGTGGGACTTAGACAGCTTGCGAGACTTTTTGATGATGTGCTTGATGGTAACGCAACAGAGGAAACTCTTGATGTTATCAGGCTTACAGCAGAGGGAATCTATTATTCCGCTGACTGTGCAATCGGATATGAGGCAGCAAAGCTTGTACTAAAATGTATTGATGGCTGCGAGGATGATTTCAGGTCACATATTGAGAGAGGATTTTGTTCATGTAACAGTAACCAACCGGTTGCATGTGTGAAGTCATGTCCGGCAGGAGTAGATATACCGGGATACATAGCACTTGTGCATGAAGGCAGATATGCAGACGCGGTTCGTCTTATAAGAAGAGACAATCCAATGCCTACAACATGCGCATACATTTGTGAGCATCCATGTGAAAACAGATGTAAGAGAACACTTATTGACGCGCCAGTCAACATCAGGGGACTTAAGAAAATGGCAGTTGATAATGCCGGTGATGTTCCGGTTCCGGCATGTAATGAGCCAACAGGTAAGAAGGTTGCAATAATCGGTGGTGGTCCGGGAGGACTCAGTGCCGCATATTATCTGGCTCTTATGGGACATAAGGTTACTATATTTGAGCAGAGAAAGCAGCTTGGTGGAATGTTAAGATATGGAATTCCTAACTACAGACTTCCAAGAAAAAAGCTGGATGCGGAGATTAACGCTATATTGTCTACAGGAATAGAAGTTAAGAAAAATGTAAGCGTAGGAACAGACATTACGCTTGAGGATATTAATAAAGAATATAATGCAGTATACATTTCTATCGGAGCACATGCAGACAAGAAGATTGGAATTGATGGTGAGGATGCTACAACAGGCGTAACATCAGCAGTAGAAATGCTTCGTGCAATTGGTGATGATGAAATGCCTGACTATACCGGCAAGCGAGTGGTTGTTATTGGCGGTGGAAATGTAGCAATGGATGTTGCCCGTTCTTCTGTAAGATTAGGTGCTGAGAAAGTAAGCATTGTATATAGAAGAAGAAAAGCCGACATGACGGCACTTCCGGAAGAGGTTGAAGGTGCAGAGGCAGAGGGCTGCGATGTTCTTGAACTTATGTCACCAGTTAGAATAGAGAAAGATGAAAATGACGCAGCAGTTGGTTTATGGGTTCAGCCACAGATGATAAGCAGGATAAAAGGTGGCAGACCATCACCTAAGACTGCAGCTAAGGACGAGGTTCTTATTCCTTGCGACCTTATTGTAGTTGCCATCGGACAGGGTATCGAAACAAGATATTTTGAGGAGCATGGCGTTACAGTCAAGAGAGGAACAATTGAGGCACTTGATACAAGTGAGATTAAAGAACGTAAAGGAATATTTGCAGGAGGAGACTGCGTAACAGGACCTGCAACAGTAATTAGGGCTATAGCAGCCGGAAAGGTTGCGGCAGCCAACATTGATGAATATCTTGGCTACCATCATGAGATAACTTCAGATGTAGAGATACCTTATGCCGGATACGAGGACAAGGTACCTTGCGGACGAGTTGAGGTTGCACTGCGTGATGCCGCAGACAGAAAGAAAGACTTTGAACCTATTGAGTATGGATTTTCATGCGAGGAAGCATGTCAGGAATCTGGACGCTGCTTAAGATGTGATCATTTTGGATTTGGTTCATTCAGAGGAGGCAGAGAGAAACAATGGTAAATTTAACAATTAACGGTAAAGCTGTATCAGTAAAAGAAGGAACTACCATTCTTGAAGCTGCCAAAACAATAGGAGAGACAATACCAACACTCTGCTATCTCAAAGAAGTCAACGCAATTGGTGCATGTCGTGTATGTGTTGTTGAAGTAGAAGGTACTGACAGATGTGTTACAGCATGTAATAACTTCGTAGAAGAAGGCATGGTTGTCTACACTAATTCAAGAAAAGTGCGTACAACCAGAAAGACTAATGTCAAGCTCATACTTTCACAGCATGATTACAAATGTGGTACATGTATAAGAAGTGGTAACTGTGCGTTACAGTCAATTGCAAATGAACTTAATATATCAGAGATGCCATATGATTCAATCTTAGAAAAAGATAATTGGGATAAAACATTTCCACTTATCAGAGATGCCCAGAAATGTATCAAATGTATGCGTTGTGTGCAAGTGTGTGATAATATTCAGGGAATGCACATATGGGATGTTGTAAATACAGGTTCGCGTACAACTGTAAATGTGCGTGCAAACAAGAACATTGCGGAGACTGCATGTACACTTTGTGGTCAGTGTGTAAGCAACTGCCCTGTAGGTGCACTTACAGAAAGAGACGATGTCGGAATCGTGCTTGATGCAATTGAAAATGAGGATATCATTACAGTAGTACAGATTGCACCAGCAGTAAGAACAGCATGGGGCGAAGATTTTGGTATGTCTAAGGAATATGCGACAGCACAAAGACTTGTTGCAGGACTTAGAAGAATAGGATTTGATTATATATTTGACACAACATTTGCAGCAGACATGACAATTATGGAGGAGGGAAGCGAGTTTCTTGAAAGGCTTCCAGAAATCAAGGAGTCAGGACTTCCAATGTTCACATCATGCTGTCCAGGATGGGTGAAATTCGTAAAGAGCGAGTTCCCTGAGATGGCAGGCAGACTTTCAACAGCAAAGTCACCACAGCAGATGTTTGGTGCAATAACAAAGTCGTATTATGCAGAAAAGCTTGGGGTTGACCCGGAGAAGATATTCTGCGTGTCAATCATGCCTTGTCTTGCAAAAAAGGACGAGTGTACATGGGACGGCGGCAAAGATGTTGACGCAGTTCTTACAACAAGAGAAGTTGAAAGAATGTTCAAAGCATTTTTCATAAAGCCGGAAGAACTTGATGAGGACGAGTTTGATAATCCTTTAGGTGAAGGAACAGGTGCTGGCGTTATATTCGGTGCAACAGGCGGTGTTATGGAGGCGGCACTCAGAAGTGCTTACTATCTTGTGACAGGAAATAATCCTGATGCGGATGCGTTCCAGTCAGTGAGAGGTCTTGAGGGCTGGAAGGAAGCTTCATTTGACCTTAATGGGACAACTGTAAATGTAGCTGTTGCCAGCGGACTTGGCAACACAAGACGTTTGGTGAATGCTATTAAGAAGGGCGAGGTTCACTATGATTTCGTTGAAATCATGTCCTGTCCGGGCGGCTGTATCAACGGAGGCGGACAGCCTTACAAGGAAGACGCTGTGATGGTTGAGGAGCGACGTCATGTGCTGTACGGGCTTGATAAGCGCGATAATCTTAGATTCTCACATGAAAATCCATCGGTTAAGCAGTGCTATGAGGAGTATTTTGAGAAACCGTTGTCACATAGGGCTCATGAGATATTGCATGTGAAATAGAAGCATTTTTCGATAAGGTATGTGTAGACCGGTCTGCGGCTGGGGCAGTGCAGGGTGTACACCTTCGGACTGTCTTCGCTTAGCAGTAGTAAATGCCGCCATCTGCAGAGTTTTTTACAGGGTGCGAAAGCAAACGCGCTTCGCTTGAACGAGCTTTCGCACCCTGAACTTTTGCAGATGGCGGCATTAACTTCTGCACAGCTTGCCAGACTCAGGCGTACACCCTGCACTGTCCCAGCCGCAGTGGCTATATATGCTGGATTGGAAATATGATTTTATTCACGGTGCGTGTTCGGGGCAGGTGTGGCAGACGGACGCACATGGTCGTTGCACTTCAGGTGCTGGGCTGGATAGCGCTCTTGGTCGGTACCCTCCAAGAGCTTATTTTCCTTGTATCTTATATATTGATAGGAGGCTTTTTATGAAGTTAAATGAATTGTCACCTAGTGAGGTGTTTTCTTATTTTGAAAAAATATGCTCTATTCCGCATGGTTCTGGGAATACAAGGATGATTGCGGATTATTGTCTGGAGTTTGCTAAGTTGCATGGGCTTAAGGCAAGGAAGGATACGTCTGATAATGTTGTTATATTTAAGGCTGGTTCTTCTGGATATGAGGACTGTGAGCCTGTGATTTTGCAGGGACATCTTGATATGGTGAGTGAGAAAGAGCCAGACTGCGATATTGACATGAGTGTACAGAGCATTAAGGCCTGCACCGATGGTAAGATGGTATGGGCTGATGGCACGACGCTTGGCGCTGATGATGGAATTGCTGTTGCATTTATACTGGCAGTGCTTGCTTCGGATACGATTGCGCATCCTCCTATACAGGCAGTGCTTACGAGCGATGAAGAGATTGGAATGCTTGGCGCAAGAGACCTCGACACTTCTGACCTTACAGCAAAGAGACTTATTAATATTGATTCTGAAAGTGAGGGAATATTGTATGTGAGCTGTGCTGGTGGTGTGAGGGCTGAGTGCGATATTCCGGTTGCATATGAGGATGCTGCGGGCTGGGTGGCAGATGGTGCAATTGATGTGCAGAATGGTTCGGTATGCTTCGAAGTTAAGATAAGCGGGCTTGCCGGCGGTCATTCCGGCGTTGAGATTCACAAACAGCACACTAATGCTATAAGATTGCTTGCTTCACTTCTTTCACATGCCAGTTGCGCGGCAGATTTCAGGCTTGTGTCGCTTTCAGGTGGCGGCAAGGAAAATGCAATTCCAAAAGAAGCAAAGGCAGTTGTAAGTGTCAGAAGCTGCGATGCCACAACATTTGAACAAAGCATCAAAGAGAGTGCAGATGTGTGGATGCAGGAAATCAGCGCGACAGAGCCGCATGCTAAGATTGAGGTTGAAAAAACAGACGCTACAGCAGACAAAGTTCTCGATTTCCATAGCACTGAAAATGTAATATATGCCCTCTGGTTAAGTCCTGATGGCGTGTACAGAATGAGTCAGGAAATCAACGGCATGGTGCAGACTTCACTTAATCTGGGCACAGCGTATCTTGAAGATGACAAGCTTGTGTACAAATATCTTATAAGAAGCAATACAGCGGCTGGTAAGAAATTATTGCTTGAGAGAGTTAATGCATTTGTAAAACATTTGTCAGGAAATGTAGTCACAATGTCAGACTATCCTGCGTGGGAATACAAGAGTAATTCGCAGTTAAGAAAGATATGCGTTGAGAGCTTTACAAATGTGTACGGCCATGAACCGGAAGTGACCTCAATCCACGCCGGACTCGAATGTGGCATACTCGCTGGCAAAATGCCGGGAGTAGATATGATATCATTTGGACCGACACTTGAAAGTGTGCATACGCCTGATGAGTGTATGGACGTGGCTTCAGTGGAGCGGACTTGGGAATATCTGCTGGAGATACTTAAAAGTTTATAACTAAATTTGCGGGAGTAAGTGTGTGACGACAGATTGCATCACATTTACTTCCGCAAATTTAGTAATATACTACAGAAAAATGGGCAGAATATGTTATAGATTAACCATAAGGAGAATTTATACATGATAAAAGATGGATTTTTGTACCTTGCGGCACTTATATTTGCAGCCGCAGTATTAGTAAATCTGCCTAAGATTTTTAAAGGGAAAAAGGCACAGGTGTTCTTTAATTTTGCACCGCCAATTGTACTTATATACCTGGGGCTTATGCTCCTTTGCACAATGAAAGTGTGGGACCTTAGTGCAACAAGCGCTGTGTACAAATCAGTCAAGAACCCGATATTATATGCGATGCTTTTCATAATGCTGCTTCGCTGTGACTTGAAGAAAATCATCAAGCTTGGACCTAAAATGCTTATCGGTTTCTTCGCAGCAACTTTGTCAATCGGACTTGGATTCTTTGTTTCATATGCAATATTCCACCAGCTCTTAGGCGCAGGCTCATGGAAAGCACTCGGCGCGCTGTGCGGAAGCTGGATGGGTGGCGGCGGCAATATGCTCGCAATTCAGGCAGCACTTGATGTTGACGAAGCAACAATGGCTTACGCCCTTGTTATGGATTCAATCTGCGCGACTCTTTATGTAATGTTCCTTCTATGGGCAATCGGAAATCACGAGAAGTTCAACAAATGGACAAAGGCAGACACAAGCATAATCGACGGCGTTGGAGCTACACTCGAAGAGGAAGCAAAAGCCAACACAAAGCCTCTCGTATGGCAGAACATCATTCTTCTGCTCGGTTCAGGACTCTTAGTATCGGCAGTTTCAATGGAACTTGGCAGCATGATTAATGCACATTTATCATTCTTTGACAGCACAACATGGACAGTCCTTATCGTATCAGTGCTTGGTATTGTATTCGCCCTGACACCATTTGGCAAGATTAAGGGAACTGAGGAGATTTCAAATGTAATGCTTTATATAGTCATTGCCTTAATCGCTTCAAGAGCAGACCTTGGAGCAGTCGGAAATGCACCAATATGGCTTCTCGCAGGATTCGTAATCCTCCTTATCCATGTGGCAATAATGATTGCACTTGCGAAAATATTGAAACTCGACATCTTCACATGTTGCGTTGCTTCCCTCGCCAACATCGGTGGAACAGCAACAGCACCGGTCCTCGCCGGCGCATACTCAAATGCCCTCGTACCAGTTGGTATCATGATGGCGCTGCTCGGCTATGTCATCGGAACCGGCGGCGGTCTGGTTGTGGCTAATCTGATGAGTATATTTGGGTAGATTTTAATGGAATAATTGACGGAATGGATAGCACTTCGGCAGTAGATGGGTACTGCCGGGGTGCTGTTTTTTTATATGTTGTAGAATTGGTGAAAATAAAAAAGAAACGAGCATCCTTTTCCAGTCGTGAGACTTTACTCAGTCAAAACCCCATTTCTTAAATATATGATATAAGGTTTAATTAAAATTATACATAATGAGATTTGATATAAATGTGATAAATTTCACACATTTGTATTGACTTATTAGCTAAGAAATGTTATATATTTATAACAAAAGCGATGAATATATAACATAAAAGGGGGTTCATTATGAAAAAAGAAGATAAAAAAGTAATGTCATTAAAAAGAGTCGCATTCTTTACAGAGGTGATACCTGGAATAACTTTTTTTATATATGGAATTATTAATTTAAAGTTATTGAGTAATATTATCACTACACTATTAGCTGTTATTATATTACCTCTTATGGTTATTCCTTATATTGCTTTATTTAAAAGGAAAGACAAAGATGATGAAGCCAGTAAACTTCATACTATAAAAGCAGGAGCAATCAGTGGTATTTTGTTAGAACTTGTGATTACAGTAATATGGATATTATACATTTTGAAAATATTTCAGAAATGTAGTATTGGAGTATGTGCACCATTTTTGTTATCTATGTACATGTTTGTACATGGTTTATTATTTATACATTATGAGAAAGATGGTGATTGTTAATGCCGAATTACAAAATTAAAACAAGACTACATGAGTTAAGAAAAGAACGGAATATGCAACAATCAGAATTAGCGGAATTGGTAGGTGTTCGAAGAGAAACTATTGGTAATCTTGAAAATGGAAAATATAATCCTTCACTAAAACTTGCCTGGGATATAGCTAAGGTATTTGGAGTAAGTATAGAAGAGGTTTTTTCGTTTGAGGAGAAATAATAATTACAATACAGGAGGATAGTTATATGTACAAATTGATTTTTAATATATTGACAGACCCTTTGGGATTACCTGTTCCATTGTATTGGGAATGGATAATACTATTTATCATAGGCGAAATATCATATAGAGTAGCATATATAAAAGTAGGATTCTTATATAGAAATGATTTTATATCAGGAAGACAACAAGGATCTTTATTACACTGGGTAATTAGATTAATATGCTATTTAGTTATATGGGGGATTACGCGAGGGATAATTTTTATATTTAGATTTATTATGAGTCATATATTTATATGTATTGGAATATTAATTATGGCTATTATAGCAACAGTAACTACTATAATAGTAATGCATAACAGGCACAAAAAATAGATGTAAATTAAAATATGATATTATATTTTAATCAATTGAATCAGAAATTGTTATAATAACTATGGATTATTAGTAAGGAGAAAGTAAAACATGAGTTGGGGAAATCAAACAAATCCAGTATTAGCGGCTGACTATAGAAGAGTAGCAGATTTTGCAAATGAATATGTAAAAACGCATTCATATGATGAGCCATTGAAAAAGTCTGGTCTTGATAATTTACTAAGGAAATATAATATCAAGACTAATAGTACTATTTTTCAGTATTCTGACATGTGTTATAACTCGACAAATGATGGAATTACAGATAAGTTCATGGATAGTATACATATATTTGAGAGGGTTGATTATTATCATTATAGAATATTGGGAGAAGGATATCCGTATACTGGAGAAATAATACATTATCCTGGACGAAGTCATGAGTATATTATTGAGGGAGAGTGGCTTAATGGGAAAATAATTGCTTGGAATCCTGGAGATGAAGAAAAAGAAAAAGAGTATTATTGTCAGGCAATTAAAGAATTTGAAGAAATTGAAGATTATACAAATGATGTAATTGGAACAGAAAAAATTGTTATAACGAAACAACGAGTTAATCAATCTGTTTTTAAGAAACGCCTTTTAAAGAGATATGAGAGCAAATGTTGTCTGTGTTGTGTATCTGGGAATGATATGTTGATAGCTAGTCATATTAAACCATGGTGTGAGGCTGATATGGAAGAGAGAGTGGATGTGAACAATGGATTACTTCTTTGTCCAAATCATGATTGGCTTTTTGATAAAGGGTTTATATCTTTTGATGATACTGGTGCTATTATTATATCAAGCAAATTGTGTCATAATAATCAAGTGTTTATGAACATTGATGATAAACAATATATTGAAATGTCAGATAAAATAAAAGAATATATACAGTATCATAGAACAAATATTTATAGACGATGAGATTGATTTCTTATATTACAAACTAATAAGTCATTAGTTTTGATGAAGATAATAGGGCTAGTAAAAGAAAAAAGTATATAATAATACTCTTAGTCATGATTATCATTGTGTGGGGGTTCATAAATGAAAGATTTTATTTTTAATACAATTGGATTATTATCTGACAAGCAGGCAGATGTTGTAATAGCGACAATAGGATTTATGAGTGCAGCAATTGTAGCTATAATTGGTTTGTTTGGCTCTGCATTAACTATTATGTTAAACAAGAGAAGTGAGCGTAAAGTGGAACTTAGAAAAATTAAAGAAAATCAATATGTTGAATTTTTAGGGAGTATGGCTGAAGCAAAAGTTGCTTGTGATAATGAGAAACATGAAATTAATAGGCTTTTATCATCAAGAATACAAACGATATATCTTATTGGAAGTAAAGATGTGCAAAAGGCATTAGGAAAATTTTTAGATATATTTACAACTGGTGAGGTTAAGAAAGACGAACAAGATAAATTATATGGTGCGTTAATTGAAGCAATGAAAAAGGATTTGTATGGGAAAAATAAAGCTTCTTTAGATTCGATATCATATACAGTATTTAGCGATTAGATTATATAAAATGATTAAAAGCCATAATTATTGGTAGGAGACTATCAATAATTATGGCTTTTAGTTTATTCGTTTGCGCAATGCTTTGTTGTTTTTTCTGTAAAAATGGGAGGCATATATGGTCGTGGGACAAGTAGCATTCTGGTAGTGAGTTGAGATCATTGTTTGAGTGCTTTTTATATGTGGGAAATAAAAAAACGAGCATCCTTTTCCAGTCGTGAGACTTTACTCAGTCAAAAACCCGTTTTTAATATATATAATATTAAATTTTTAAAGAATAATCAAGAAAAATATATTTTTACAAATTATTGCAAATAACATTGATTGTCGACATATTATGACAAATTTTGTATATGAGGAGTTGTAGTATATGTATATATGCAAGATTGGAGGATAAAGATATGGATAAGGTAGATGTTGTTTTAAATAGTGTTTTAGAAGAACTTAAGAATGAAAAGCAGATAACAGAATTAGAAAAAGATATAATATCTGCTATTAAAGTGTTTTTGGAACAACCTATAGATAGAAATAATGTAAAGACCAAAATAAACGAAATTGATCTTAAATATAACACTTATACTGATTTGTTTATTGTAATGCCAAAGGATTCTTTATGTACTTTAGATGAATTGAATGATGTTGAAATGAGAAATAACTTATATTTGAGAATTAATGTGTTGTTGGGGAGAAAAGTTAATAGGAAGGAGGATGGCATTTAATGAACAATCTAAGTGAAGAACAAATGAAAATGTTAGAGCCTTATATGCGAAATAATATGAAACATTTGAAAGAAATGACAAGGAGTATTTTAAGTAAAACGGGTGAAGAAATTTATGATTTAGATTATGATGATTTTTATTCTATAGCAAATGAAACTGCATGGAAAACAATTATGACATACAATAGTGCAAGAAATTGTAAGTATGATACATATTTATATGTAAGTATAAATTTTAAGGTTAAAACTGAAATACGAAATAGACACAGGCAAAAAAGAAGGATAAATTATGTAGCAATACATTATTACTGTACTGATGATGAATTTGATACATTATATAATATTGATTCTGGAATAGATTTATTTGAAGAAATAGCAAAAGATTATAATTATATTGATTTATATAATGAGATTAAGAAATGTTATCCGCATGTAACTAAAGAAGAGTTTATAGTTTTGGTTTATAAAGCAAATGGTTATAAAGATAAGGATATAAAGAATTTCTTAGAAATTACATCATATAGATATGGGAAAATAAAAGAAAATATTAAGAACATTAAAGTTATATAAGAGTTTGTTCTGTGAGTTATATAACAAGATATGGGAGTGTAGTGCTCACAATGTGAAAAATATAATTAGAGCAATCATCAATCAAACTTTTAAAGGTTGAGAAATTTATATATGAACAGATGAGGAAAAGAATTAAAAATAATGAAATAAAGTAAGTACAAAATAAAATAGTACATTAATAAAAAATGCAATCTCAGAGAACTCTCGTATGATTGCATTTTTAGTTTGTGCACAATGAGCACGCTCTAATGGGTATAAAGATAGTGGTAAGTGTATAATCGAACAGAAAGGGTGTCAATTGTAAGGTGCAAGCTGAAGGAGGCTGTAAGCAAATCTCTGGTCCGACGAACAGAAATCACATATAAGGCTAGGCTACGAGAGATAAGTTGGCCAAAAGCAATGGAGTTTAATAACTATCATATTTGTAATAACAGAGTAAATGTGGTGGATATATCGAGAGAAAGAGTGTGCATCTTAAGCGAGGAGGTCTCATAGATGTTTTATCAGCCCAGTAACAATGAACTGTGAGAAGTCAGCAGAGCCCATAGTAGAGAAGAAGTCATTGTAATTGATATGGAGCAAAACAATATCATGGCAAGGTTAATGAAGTATGAAAAGGAAGCTATTATTCTGACAAATGAGGAAGTTGATTTTTGAACGGTGTTTACTTATAAAAAGAGGTTACAACGTAGATTAATGTTTTTTGCTGAACGGCATCCAGAGAATTGCCGATTCAAGAGTCAGAATAATGAAGGTAGAATGACTTTTGAAATAGATAAAGGAAGATTATCGATCCATATGACAGCACAATATACAGAAGAGAGTCGGAAGGTATTTTGTGAGTGTGCAAAGAAACATGGATTGAATGAACAAGGAACAGCTAAAACCTTAGTAGGACTACGAGAAAGCGTTCAAAAAATATAGCGGGCTTATCGCACATATGCTATAATTTTGCTATATTTTTAAAAAGGAGATTACATATGAGTTTTTCGAAAGATATAAAAGAGGTTCGAAAACAAAGCTTGATGAGTCAGACGGAATTTGCAAAAGCATTAGGTGTATCATATTCAACTGTCAATAGGTGGGAAACAGGAAAAACACTTCCAGCTTATAAAGCAATGAAAAATATAGAATTTTTCTGTTTAGAACATGGTGTTGATTTTAGTAACTCCAAGAATGCATGGAAGGAGTATAAATAAATTATGGGATATACACATATTGATTGCTTTAGTGGACCAGGTGGAATTTGTACCGGAATGCATGCAGCGGGATTTGACACAAAAGTTGCAATAGAGTTTATAGAGAGCTGTTGTGATACTTATAGAGCGAATCATCCAGAGGTTCATGTAATACACTCAGATATTCGAGATGTTAAAGCAGAGGATATTCTTCCTTACATTCCGAAAGGTGGAGTTGATCTTGTGACTTCAGGAATGCCATGTGAAACTTTCTCGACAGCTGGGAATACATCTAGATCTTTTTACGATGATCGACAGTTTCTTTTTAGAGAAGGAATCAGAATTGCAGAAATTGCAAATGCTAAAATGATTCTTTTTGAAAATGTTCCAGCTATTACAACAAAGACTGTTGAAAAGCATTCTAAAATTTTGATTATAGATGTGTTAAAAAGAGAACTAGAAGAAGCAGGATATATTAACCACGTTGAGGTGGTATTGAGTGCAGAACAATTTGGAGTTCCACAAAAAAGAAAAAGATATTTTGTACTGGCTTGTAAAAATTTAAATTGGAATTTAACTATTCCTCAGCCAATAATAGAAAAAGAGGTTACTGTAGAGGAAGCATTAGCAGGACTTCCAAACGTTATACCTAATAGTGGTGAAGAAGGAAAAAGTTACACAGATAAGAGTTCAGAGTTTTGTAAAAAAATGCAGGATTTAAAATTTTGGCATAGAGAAGATTTTTCAAATAATTTAACATATCAAATGCCAATGAAACATCGTGCCTGTACCTTGGAACGATTTGGGTTGTTACAACAAGGAGAAAGTTTGAAAAATCTTTTTGATAGATATGTTGGCGAAGAGCGTGAGGAATTACAGTCTAGACGAGTTCTTCCTAAAAAAATGTTTATCAAAAGAAATTATCGATTGATTTCGGATCAACCATCACCTACAGTAACAAGCCATTGTTTGGACGAGTTTGTGCATCCAATTTATAATCGTGCTTTAACTGTAAGAGAATGTGCACGATTACAATCATTTCCTGATTCATATGACTTCTGTGGCGGACCGTATTTAACCCCGCATCTACATAATAACATCCAAGATAAATATGAGCAGATTGGAGATGCAGTTCCGCCATTATTGGCTTATGCGTGGGGAATGGAAATTTCAAAAATACTATCAGTACAATAGCAAATTATGGAGGCTATTATGAAAGCGAAAATAGATTATCGGGTATTTATAGAAAATACTTACAATCAAGAATGGAAAAATGAATTTAATTTTGAGGCTCAAAGAAAGAAAACGGATAGCGATAATGCTTTAAAAACAGCTCGGTTGTATGCTCAAAGAAAAGCTATTGATAAAACGTTTGTTGATGCGTTACTTACTTATTACCCAGAGGTTTCTGAAAAGGAAATATGGGGAGCGCTTGCAATGGCTCATAAATTAAATGTCGCAAATCTTAATGAATTTGGCATTGATTCAGATAAGCAACAGGCTGTCTTCGAAGCTTGTTTATCTGCACATCAAAGTTGGATAAAGTCTAGTGGACATTCTTTTGAACGGTATATTTCTAATATTGATAATGATAAATTAAAGAAGAATGAAATTAGATTTATACTACAATCTGAATTAACAGATATGGTAAAAAAGAAAAAGCTAGCAAATACGGATGAAGATATTCATGGATTAAATGCATGGGGAAAAGATTTTGATTTGTATGCGATTCAAACGATTCATGGAGACACACATGTATTCGGGTGCATTCAATCAAAAACAAGCATTAGAGATAGAGTAGGACGAGATGTAACATTTTCTAGAAATGCAATGGAAGGTTTATTTTGGTCAGTAGGTGTTACTTTAGATGGTGATTTTCTAAATATGGATGAGTTTATTCATATGGTAAATGGAGGCGGTTCGTATCAAACTAATGGATGGCATGGAATGTATGCTATGTCTGGTGTAGAAAAAAGTAATGACAGAATCTATAAGGTGGATGACAAATTAGATATATTTGTAGATCATGCAATATTAGCTGCAAAACAATTTATTAGCGACAGACGTTTGTTAAATAATGTATGGAAAGCTAATAGCAAATAAATAATGATTAAGCCAAAGGTTATTAGCTGTAATTAAGTAGTTGATTGCTTTTGCTTATTGTAAAATCATTGCATTGGATGTACTATTAATTATATAAATGTGACAATGGGAAACTAAAATAAATGTTGATATGAATATCTAGAAAAGTAGGGATTTTGCTGTTATATTCACATAACGATTTGAGATGAATATTCTTGCGTCAGGAAACCAAAATTTCAGACATGGAAACCATTTTTTATTGTCTTGATTATTCTTAATAAGAAATCTCACCAATGACAAGCCTATAGCCGCTTTGTGGGGGATTAATAGGCTTTACATTGGTGAGATTTTTCGTATTCTATATATTTGCCAATCGGTTTCCTAATCACCGAACACCAACATCAAGGATATCTAAGCCGAAATATTCATGAGAAGTATTTTTTCGACAAGCAGACAGATATTATTATGAAATCTGTAGTTACGAGAGGTGATTTTGTGGAAGATAGAACTGGAAAAAATGGTCTAGAGAAGAGACAATACTTGCATTTGAGTTGTATTGTCGTACATCATTTGCAAATATATCAAAAACAAATAAAGACATAATCAATCTTGCAAATTTTCTTGGTCGTACGCCAAGTTCTGTTGCATTACAGGAATGAATGAACCAAGATTGCTTATTGCCAGTCATATCAAACCTTGGAATGTTAGCGATGAAAAGACAGAGCGTATAAATCCGCAAAACGGATTATGTTTAAATGTGCTTCATAATAAAGCCTTTGATAGGGGGGATAACGATTAACAGTAACTATGAAATAATAATCTCATCCCAATTAAAAAATACAAATATGGATCAAGATACAAAGGACTGGTTTATGAAATATGATCATCGTGAAATAATTAAACCAGATAAGTTTTTGCCTGATCCTGAATTTATTGAATATCATAATGATATTATTTTTCAGAGATAAAGAACTGAATATCTTTGGATAATCAAACGTTAGAACAACGCAAGAAAATATGCAACGAATCAGAGACACTTATATTGGCGCAGGACACTATAAACATATATCTGAGAAAAAGGTATTATATAGTTGTAAACTTAAAATATTGCATCAATAAAGAAAGGAGGCAGCATGGCAAACGGACAAATTACTTGGGAACAATTCATTACAAGCAATAATGATGCTCGTGGTGTTAGATATAAATTTGAAGATTTATGTAGACAGTTATTTGTTTTTGAATTTCTTTCTAAAAACAAGATTAATAAATATTTACATAGTAATCCTAATAATGCCGGAATAGAATCAGAACCAATTCTTAATGAAGAGAGTAATCAGAACATTGGTTATCAGGCAAAGTTTTTTGATAATGTAGCAGATTATGGGAAGATAAAAGAGTCCGCGGAAAAAGCTGTGTTACATTATGCGGGGAAACTAGACTGCATTTATTTGTTTTGTAATAAAGCTCTCACAACAACATGCGATAACTATAAAAATATAGAAAGTTTATTAAAAGTAGCAGGCATTGAACTGATTCCAATTACTGATACAACTATTTTGGATTTGGTACGGAAATATCCTCTTTTAGGAAAGTACTATTTTGATGATCATGGCGTTACATATGAGTGGTTGCTCAACCATGCCAATAGAGAATCAAGTGTTCTTGGCGAGTGCTATAATCCAGAGTTTAATGTGGATACAGTTACAGCTAAGAATCTATCAATTTTTTTGCAAGATAAAAATGCTGTTATATACTTTAACAATAAAAAGAAAAAACTTATTAACAAGCTGATATCGCTAAGATGGGAATTGTCTGATCACATTGATTTTCTCCGTTCTTTACGGGAATTTATAGATACTATTCCTGATATTGATTTTAATTCAATTCATGATGTAGAACATTGGCAAGATAAAGTGAATGAGCGTTTTAATGATGATATTATACAAATAGAATCAAAGATAGACGATACGCAATCTCAAATCTTAGAGATAAGGGATTCTAGCCGCGAAAAAGTTGCTGAGTATAGATTGGAATTGAATAAATTAGAAAAATTATTGAATCTATATCATGCATTGGAAATTACGGAATCAGAAAAAAAACTCCTGAATAATAAAGTTCTTATTGTCGAAGGAAGTGCTGGAATTGGGAAATCACATCTTTTTGCAAATGAAACTTTTGAAATACTTAATGACAATGAGTGTACTTTACTAATAATTGCTGGAGAATGTCTTGCTGATAGTAATATTCTTGAACAGGTAAAGAACAATCTTAGGATAAGTTTTCAGTTTGAAGATTTGATTGACATTTTAGATGTTATTGGTGCGTCAAGAGAAAAAATAATTCCGATTTTAATTGATGCGGTTAATGAAAGTTGGAAACCGAAATTATGGAAATCAGTTCTTCCGTTACTTCATAACAAAATTTGTGATAAAGAACATGTTCGTTTGGCAATATCATTTAGAAATGAATATGAAAAATCTATTTTACCAGAAAATTTTTTGGAGTTGAATGGAGTCGTGAAAATGGAACATCAAGGATTTAGGGGGAATTCTATTGAAGCGGCGAAAGAATTTTTAGCACATTATGGCATACCATTTACTCCTATACAAATGTTCACAAACAGAATTGATAATCCATTATTCTTAACATTGTATTGTAAAACCTATCAAGGTGATGAGGTTGGATTACAAGTGTTATATGATCGTCTATTGGAGAAGGCAAACGATAAGATTTATGATTCATTAGAGGATACTCTTCGTGTAGCAGGATTTGAGGCTTCTGATAATTTGGTTTTAATGATAGTAGACGCAATTTCAAAAGAAATCCTTGCTAATGGAAACAGACGTTTTGAGAAAAAAGAACTTGAAAAAATGTCTATTTGGCATGAATTAAATTTATCGGCTAGACCTGTTATTAGACGGTTGATTCAGGAAAATATTCTTCATGGATATGAGTCTGATGAGAAAGAATATCTATATTTTGCATATGACCAGATGAATGATTATTATCCTGCAAAGGTTATTATGGATGTAAAACGTACTGAAGAGGAACTAAGAGATTACTTGACTAAGGATATTTTAGGTATTGTTAATGGAGAAATGAAAAACTGGGCTAATGTGGATTTATTTGTTAATACATGTGCATTATTCGCAGAAAAATTTCGCAAAGAATGTATTGACATAATAGATTCAATTGATGATGAGGATGATCAAGAGTTTATTTTTAGAACATATTTAGAGTCTTTTGAATGGAGAATCCATATTTATTTATCTTTAGAGAACTTTTTAAAATACTGCAAAAAGTATGGCCTTGATTCAAGTGTGGTTTGGAATGCATTTATAACAAACTCTGTAAAACCCAATCATTTATTGAATGCAGATGCATTGCATTCTGTATTAATGAGATATCCGCTAAACAAGAGAGATTATCTTTGGACTAAATACATTAACGGAATTTGTGATGATGATGCACGTGTGGTACAACTTGTTGAGGCATATCATAAAGGTGAGTTACTTCAAATTACAGATAAGGAGCAGATCAGATTACTGCTGCTACTTTTTTCATGGATACTTACATCTTCTAATCGTTGGTTAAGGGATATAACTTCGAAGGCGATTATAGAAATTTTAAAAGAGAATTTTGAATTCTGTGAGTATCTGTTAGAAAATTTTGATGATGTGAATGATCCATATGTTATTCAAAGACTTTATGGAGTGGTATTTGGGGCATGTGTAAAAAGAATTGATGACAGTAACGGTAGTTATCGGTCCTTGGTTTACAGGGTATATGAGAATATTTTCAATAAAGAAATTGTTTATCCAGATATATTATTAAGAGATTATGCAAGGTTAATTATTGAACGATATATATTCGAATATCCTAATGTTGAGCTAAATATTGAAGTGAATAAAATCAAGCCGCCATACAAATCAATTCCTATTCCAGAGATTGAAGATATGAAATATTCAGATAAAAAACTTGAAGGTGGAGAGTTTTATATCCAGCATTCAATGAGATTTGAAGGCATAGGCATGTATGGTGATTTTGGTAGATATGTTTTTCAAAGTGCAGTTCGAAATTTTGAAGTAGATAATTATAAAATTTTCAATTATTCGATGTATTATATCTGGAACGATCTAGGATACGATAAAAAGTTATTTGATGATTATGATAGATTTGTATATGGGAGACATCATACATTAAAGACAGAACGAATTGGGAAAAAATATCAGTGGATTGCAATGTACAACGTACTGGCACGTATTTCTGATTTTTATCCGATGAAAAATCGATTTTCAATGGAAGAGAAAGTTCTTGCATATGACGTCCCTTGGGAGCCCTATGTAAGAGATTTTGATCCAACGCTGAATACTAATAAGTTGTTTAATCCAAATGTGCCATTATTTTATCAGGTTAATGACCACATTAAAGATGCTGTTCAAGAGAATAAGCAACTGAAGAATGAATCGAATTTTGATGGAAATGCATGGACAAAAGCAAATACTATTTTCTTTGAACATCAAAAGCAGGATTTGCTTCTTATCGACCATAATGGAAGTCAGTGGGTTGTTCTTTCAAAATATGCAGATACCGGAAGATATGATTTGGCTCACGATAAATTGATGGTATGGAATTGGTTGTACGGGTACTTTGTATCAGAAAAACAACTTGCAACTTTGAAAGAATATGCCACTAAAGGAGTTAATTTATTATGTCAGGATATAATTAGGATTCCTGAGACTTATACACTTTATAATCGAGAATATCCATGGTCTGCTGGAAGTGCTTCTATTTTGGAGCATCAGTATAAGGATGTGTCCTTACCAACAGGAGAGACTAAAACTATTACAACGACTGTGGAAATGCCGGATTTTTCAGCTTATGAAAAATTGCTTGATAAGTATATGGAAAAAAGCGATGAAGGTGAAAATCTGGATGACAGTGGTCAAGAGACAGTTGATAGTGAAATTAGTATAGATATTCCTGTTGTTCCAAAGACATATACGCGAGAAGAACCCGTGACAGTAAATTTGGGAAAAATTCTCAATACAACACAAGATTTATTATGGGAAGAAGAATTTGATGCATCCAAAGAAGAGAGTTTATCATATTCTCACCCTTGTGCAGAATTAATAACTACTTTAGGATTGAGACAAACAATTTATGACGGTTACTATTATGATGCTGACGGAACTCTTGTTGCATTTGATACGGATTTAACCAAACAAAAAGCGGGACTAGTTATTCGCAAAAGTGTTTTGGATAAATTTTTAAGTGAGAAGAAGTTACATCTTGTCTGGTTTGTCAATGCAGCAAAGGAGATTCACGATAGTACTCTTATGATTACAAACTACACAGATTGGAGTGGGCTGTTAGTGTATACAGGTGATTCAGTGGAGGGAGAGTATTATACAGTTGAGAGGAGATAATAGAAATTTCTCAAGCTCCCTTTACAAATTTGGGAACAGGTAAAACTTACACTTCTGTATTTGTAATGAGAAAACTGGTATTTAAAAGAGTCTTATTTGGAAAATTATAGAATATTAACATAATTTAAAAATATAAAAGGCGGTGAATTCATGCCAAAATCAACCATCCGAGTAGGAACAACAGAGGGGTGTTTTCACATGATTATGCCTAATCTTATGAGACAGTTTAAAGAAATGTATAATGATTATGACATCAGAGGCGTGATTGGCAATGCAGAACAGTTGCGGGAAATGTTTGACTGGGAATGGGTTACGCTGGATTGTGTGCACACATCAGGTCATTTTGACCTGCATCAGCAGATGCCACAGGAGAACCTAGCGGCGTGTTTGAGCTTGTCCATGTATCTGCCACATTTGCACAAATTGAACTTATATAATGATAATAAGCAGCTGGTGTTTCTTATAAAAGATTTGACCGAAACCAATCTGGTATACATATTTATGAATAAGGATAATGCGTATGTTGAAGGAACTGCTGGATTTAAGAATTTGTTAAAAAATGAAGTGAAAAATTATGTTTAGATAATTTAGATTTTCGTATACAATAATTATGCCCTGATTGATGAATCTATAGATTATAGAATATTTATAGATTGATATATCAGGGCTTTTGTTTTGCTAACAATTTACCTGTAAGGTAAATTGTTGGTTGACATGAGAGTTGACAGATGTTAATATAAATTTACCACAAAGGTAAATTTGTATTAAGAGGTGGTTCATTGGAGATTACATACAAAGACAAGAAAATTAAGAATATTTGTATGGATGCTAAAGCTGCCGATAGAACCTATGGAAATGAGATGTCTGAGAAAATACATATGCGTCTGGATCAGATTAGAGCTGCGGATACAGTAGAAGAGATGATTCAGTGTCATATTGGTAGATGTCATCAACTATCAAATAATAGGAAAGGGCAGTATGCAGTTGATTTAGTTCATCCATACAGATTGGTGTTTGAGAAACATGGTGATGTGGTTCAGATTGCACATATTATGGAAATAGTGGATTATCATTAGTTGGAATATGAATAGGAGGTAGCAAAATGGTGAGAAGTCGCAGTATAATTGCAACGCCACCAGGAGCAACAATAAAAGAACAGCTTAACGACAGGGGGATGAGTCAGAAGGAGTTTGCTGTAAGAATTGATATGTCAGAGAAACATGTCAGCAAACTCATTAATGGAGAGGTTCAGTTGACACCTGAGGTGGCTGTTAGATTGGAAATAGTGCTTGGCGTGCCAGCAAGGTTTTGGAACAATTTGGAGGCAATATATAGAGAAAAACTTATAAAGATTGCAGCGGAAAAGGCTATGGATGCGGATGAGAATTTGGCTAGACAATTTCCATATAGTGAGATGGCTAAGTTAGGCTGGATACCACAAACAAGGAATTCTAAGGAAAAAGTTATTAATCTTAGAAAGTATTTTGAAGTGGTTAGTTTATCATTGTTAGAGAATACACAGATTACAAGAATTGCATGCAGAAGACTTGCAGTGACAGATAAGAGTGATTTGGCTTTGCTAGCATGGACACAGGAAGCTAAAATTCAGGCACGTGGCATAGAAACGAAACCAATTAATATTAAGGGTCTTATAAGTGTTATGCCAGATATAAGAAAGATGACTTTAAAAAAACCAAAAGATTTTTGCTTTGAGCTTAAATCATTGCTTGCAGAAAATGGAGTTGCATTGGTATTTTTATCACATTTGAAAGGTTCATTTTTACAAGGCGCTACATTTATAGATGGGAATAAGATTGTTGTTGGATTAACAGCAAGAGGCAAGGATGCAGATAAATTCTGGTTTAGTCTGTTCCACGAACTTGGACACATTATTCTTGGGCATGTGGGAAAAAATGGTGGAACAACAGAACAGGATGAACAGGATGCAGATGTATGGTCAAGAGATGAATTGATTCCATTAGAGGCATTTAAAATGTTTAAAGAAAAACAGAATTTTTCGGTTGCAAGTGTAAAAAGATTTGCAAAAGAGAATAGAATTGCTCCGGGAATTGTTGTTGGACGATTACAGAATGAAGGCTGTATTGAGTACAATATGTTAAATGAATTGAAGGAACATTATGTAATTACTGTATAAGAATTTACATAAGGAGGATTTTCATGAGCAATATTATTGTTTTGTCAGGCAGCCCGCGTAAGGGTGGCAATACTGACCTGTTGGTTGATGCATTTGTTAAAGGTGCGGAAAAGAATAATAATGTAGAAGTCGTTTCGGTGGCGGATTATAAGGTCAACCCATGCATTGGCTGCAATTCGTGCTTTGACAGGACGGGGCATGAATGTTTTCAGCAGGACGACATGCAGGTGGTTTATGATAAGTTAAAATGTGCTGATGTGATTGTTGTTGCCTCACCAGTGTATTTTTATGGAGTGAGCGCGCAGCTTAAAGCAATTATCGACAGGTTACATACTCCTATGAGAAATGATTTTAAAGTTAAGAAGCTGGCATTGATACTCGTTGGGGCAGCAGTTTTGCCGGAATTGTTTGATTCTATTAAGATACAGTATCAGCTTGTGCTTAATTTCTTCAAGCTTGAAGATGCGGGAATGGTGCTGGTCAGAGGTGCTAAGGATAAAGGTGATGTCAGGAAGACTGATGTGCTGGATGAGGCTTATCAGTTGGGATTGGCGATGGAGTGATTTTGTTTTAAATTAAAGAGTTGAGGAATTGACTTACAGTATCATTAGGTGTTACACTTCGTGTAACACCTAATGATACTGTATAAATAATGGAGTAATATACATAAAAATTGTACAAAGGTTAATTCTGTTGAAATTGAAGTTTGTGTGAGTGATACCAAATGTAAATGGAGGGGAAATTTGAATAACAGGAATAGAAGATAAATGTGATTTTAAAAAGGCAAATTTCTTGACAGCACTGCAAAAAGATGTATAATAATCGTAACAGAACCCACCACGCCTCTGGTTTTTCATGCGCAACCCGGTGGGATTTTTTATTTATGGAGTGTTTTATGTATCAATATCCTAAACAAATATTAACAATAGAACAACAGATTCAATCATATACTGATGCTGGTATGATAATTACTTCTCGGTCAGATGTAGAAAATGCGTTGAATTCAGTTGGATTCTATCGCTTACGAGGATATTGTTTTCATTTATATGATAATGCTGCCAAAAAGTATGTTTCGGGGACAAGGTTTGAAGATGTCCTGAAACTGTATTATTTTGACCGGGAATTATCCTGCTTAATTTTTTCTATGATTTCTAAGATTGAGGTATCTTTGAGAGTGCGATTAGTGGAATCGTTACTTATACATAGAGAACCACTTGTTTTGCAAGATTCGTCGATTTTTAAGGATAAAAAACTGTATTGGCAGAATATGTCTACCATAGCATCTGAGATTGCTCGATCTAATGATGTGTTCATTAAACATAATTTTAATAATCATGATGGAGAAGTGCCTGTATGGGCGATTGTTGAGGTTTTATCTTTTGGCACTTTGTCAAAGATAATTAAGAATTTGAAAACAGGAACGGGAAGTTCATACTCAGTATTGGCGGCTAATTATCAGTATAAATCGCAAAAGGGAAACTTGGTAAATCCATCTAAAAAAATGTTCACTTCATGGGTACAGGGAGTTTCAATATTACGTAATATGTGTGCCCACAATTCGAGAATATACAATCGAACAATACATACTACACCAGAAATCCTTGATGTAGATAAAATTATACCTATGCCTGCACATAACGGATTATATCAAATCTTATTGGCAATGAAATATCTAAGATCGTCAGATGAAGAGTGGAAAGAGTTTGTATATGAATTTGATAAGTTGATTGAAAAAAATAATAGCATAATCAATATTGCATCAATGAATCTTCCGACAGATTGGAAGTCGCATTTGAGTGTTTAAAACATGTTTTATTGCATAAAATAATAAGGCAGACCTAACCAAGCATTCTATGCTCAAATCGGTTAGGCTTTTGGCGGAGTGTTACGATAAGCACTTCGCTTTTTTGATTTATGCGCAGCTTAAAGCAATTATCGACAGATTACATACTTCTGTGAGAAATGATTTCAAAGTTAAGAAACTGATGAATCAGAAAATCTGTATGCCTGTGGAAGACTGTTTTATCTCAATAATTGAATTAAAACCAGTGGAAGATAAGATTTTGAACAAGTACGGCAGGATGCGCAGATTGCTTTTGCAGGAGCATAATCCGATATTGTTTGATGATCTGACGCTATGGTTTGGGGAAGGCACATGAATCTGCTGAAAGAGATGGAGGAGGAAGCAGTAGACAGAGAAGTGATTTATGAATGATTTGAAATGGAGCCAGCTCAGAAACGGCAAAATAAAAAAAACATTACTTACGAATGTTTGATATTTTGCCGATAATGCAGTATACTATATCATAATAAAGTATAAATTTAGATTCGATTTATAACGGAGGAGAGCAGATGCGATACCTTTCAGTTACTGAAATAGCGAAAAAATGGGATGTGTCGGAACGTAGTGTCAGAAATTACTGTGCTCAGGGACGAGTAAACGGTGCGTTTCTTACCGGCAAGACTTGGAACATTCCCGAAAATGTAGAAAAGCCGGAGCGTTCCAATAAAAAGAAAGAGCAGCCAATTACATTGCTAGATATTCTGCAGGAGCAGAAGGCGAGTAAGTATTCCGGTGGTATTTATCATAAGACACAGATTGAGTTAACATATAACTCCAATCATATTGAAGGCAGCTGCCTGACCCACGATCAGACCAGATATATCTTTGAAACCAATACCATCGGTGTAGAAAAAGATGTGCTGAATGTGGATGATGTGATTGAAACAGCAAATCACTTCCGCTGTATAGATATGATTATTGATAATGCAAAGAAAGCTCTGACAGAGAAGTTTATTAAAGAACTTCATCTGGTCTTGAAGAGTGGTACCAGTGATTCCAGAAAAGATTGGTTTGCCGTAGGCGACTATAAAAAGATACCGAATGAAGTCGGTGGCATGGATACAGCACTTCCGAAAGAAGTTGCCGATAAAATGAAAGCTCTGCTGACAGAGTACAACGGAAAAGAAGAAAAGACTTTTGAGGATATTCTGGATTTCCATGTGAAGTTTGAACGCATCCATCCATTCCAGGACGGCAACGGTCGTGTGGGCAGATTAATTATGTTCAAGGAATGTCTGAAATATAATATCATTCCGTTTATCATCGAGGATAATCTGAAGATGTTCTATTATCGTGGATTGAAAGAATGGAACAATGAAAAAGGCTATCTGACAGATATCTGTCTGACAGCACAGGATAAGTATAAGGCGTATTTGGATTATTTTAGAATTGCATATTAAACATTGCATTTTTATCGAATATTTACTATGAGTTGTTTTGACAGATTTGTTTTACATTTTCATTCCATGGTGAAAGACTGTCAAGTTGTTCATCTTCCATGGTCACCAAAGCCGCCAGAATATATCAGAAAACAAAAAGACCGTGATTAACGGTCTTTTAAAAGTCAAGATACATGGGAGTTGGAGCGTTTACAGAAAAATGGTTTGGTACGATTACATTAAAAGAACAATTGGCATTATGGTATATATGCCATATGATATTACAGAGAAGATTATATGACAGGATTTAAGCTGATTGCATATGAAAAGAAAAATGGCGAAATTCCAGTAGAAGAATTTCTGGATTCTGTTAATTCTAAGATATTTGGATTATTGGGAATTCTTCAAGATTCCAAAAGAAGAGATATAGTGCCAAAACGGAATATATAATAATATATTCATACTTATTGGCTTTTCCAGGAATGATAAATTTAATAGATTAAACCCATAAATGGCGCTTGGGATAATATAACTTCCTAGACGCCATTCTTATTTTAAAAACACAAGCTGCAGGTATATGATGACTTTGAACATAATTGACATTATTGTCAAAAATATTCAATAAGGTGTTCGATATTAACATTAATGGGGATAGGTATTTAAATGGTTTGATAAATAGAATACATAACGGTATGGTTAAAGTGCTTTTCATCTGCCACGGCAGGATACCTTGGAATGTCTTTAAAGCCAGTAAATACAGTGCTTCTTGAAATGAAAAACAGGTTTACTGTACCATTACTACACCATTTGAGAAAGAGTCTTGCTGTGATAGTATTTAATGAATGATTGACAATATGGCATATATGCCATATAATAATTACAAAGGAGAATACATGGCAGATTTTGAAGTTATATTTTATGAAAAAGAAAATGGTGACTGTCCTGTAGAAGAATTTATCAATTCTCTCGATGTAAAGATGCGAGCTAAAATGATTGGCTTGCTTGAATTACTGGAAGAAAAGGGCAATCAACTTAGAGAACCATATAGTAAACCAATTGATGACGGTATTTTTGAGATACGATGCAAAGTTGGTAATAATATAACTAGAGTATTATATTTCTTTTACTATGAGGGAAAGATAATACTAACAAATGGTTTTATTAAGAAGACACAAAAGACACCACCAGAAGAAATCAAGCTGGCGAAAGAGCGTAGAGCAGATTTTAAGGAAAGGATGGGAAAATTATGAAGACATTAAAGCAGTATAAAGATGAGCAGATAAAAGATGCTGCATTTGCAAAAGAATATGAAGCCATCCAGCCAGAGATGGATGTTATCAGAGCTATTGTAGAGGCAAGAACTTCTCAGAATATTACGCAGAAGGAACTTGCTGAGCGTACTGGCATTAACCAGGCTGATATAAGTAAGCTTGAGAACGGAACAAGGAATCCTTCTATTAATTTACTTAAAAGGATAGCAGATGGAATGGGGATGGCTCTTAAGATTGAGTTTGTACCTAAAAACACCATGTAACCGTAAAATAAGTATCATAAAAATGATTTTTGTTCATAATATTGATATTGATTCGATTAAGAGGTCAATATATATGAACATAGATTATCATATGCTATACAGAGGAGAACTAAAATATATGAAATCATTTAGAGTGAAAAATATTAAGTCATTTAAGGATTCTGGAATAATAGAGTTTAGACCAATTACTATTTTTGTTGGAAAAAATAGCTGTGGAAAAAGTAGTTTATTGAGATTTCCTGTTGTACTTGCACAAACTGCATTATCCAATACAGATAGCCCTATAATGTTATATGGGAAAATGATTGATTATGGAAATTATGAGGATGTTGTATTTGGAAGACAAGAAGGAAAGATTCAGTTTGAAATACATTATGATATCGATATTCATAATGTTCAGGATTCAAGATATAATATGTTTGACTTTCTAGAAATGGAGGATGAGAATGCGGAAGATAAGCATAGTGAAATAAGAGATGTAAGTCTAAAAGTATCGTTAGATAGAAAAGATAAAAGAATGCATGTTGACTTTGTCGAATTATGTATTGATGATGAATGCTTGAGTGGTTTTTATTCTGAAGAGGACAGATACAGAATTGAATTGAATTATATTTATCATGATTTTGAGTTGATTCTTGAAAAATATGTCATGTATGCAAATGAAATTCATTTTGAAACATTTTATCCATTTTATGATATGAGAGAAGTTTTTTCGGCTATAGTCGGATTAGTTGTAAATGAAGACGGGAAGCCAGTTGATATGGAGAAGGGACAAGAAGTATATAATAAATTATATAATATGGCAAATCCATTTGGCGAAGAGGATTTATCTGAAACTGAGATAAAAATTAGGCGTATAAAAGATGGATTGGAATATGCATCAACAATAATGAGTCATATATACCAAAATACCCAAGTGGAGTCAAGATTAATAACATATATAGGTCCTTTTAGAGAAAATCCAGAACGTGTATATAGAGACTCAGAAAGTCAAAGTTTAAATGTTGGAGTAAGGGGAGAAAATGTTAGTACTCTATTGATAAGAGATTTTCAAAAGAAAAATCACTTGATTGATGAGATATCAGAGTGGTTATATAGAACAATGGGATATAAACTGTGTATTAATGATATGGGAAGCAGTTTATTCCAAATTATGTTAGAAAATGACAAGGGAATCAAGTCAAATATCTTGGATGTTGGATTTGGAATATCGCAGGTATTACCAATCATAACACAGGTAATTAGAATGTCTCTTGTCTCGAGAAAATTGCGAGGTGGAGAAGGTATTGATGAAACATTATATATAGAACAACCTGAATTACATCTACATCCCGCTGCTCAAGCTGAATTGGCAGATATTTTTGTAAAGTGTGTTATGGAGAATTCAGGCAAAACTTTGGTGATTGAAACTCATAGTGAGCATTTAATAAGAAAGTTACAAGTATTAATAGCCGATAAAAATAGTTCATTTACAGAAAAAGATATTTGTATTTATTATGTTGATAAAAACGATGATGGAATTGCTAATGTTAAAGAAATGAAATTGTTAGCTAACGGAAAATTTAAAGAAAAATGGCCAGCTGGTTTCTTTGATAAAGCACATGAACTTTCGATGGAGTTGTTAAGAAATTCAGCGAATAACTAGGAGAAAATGATGTATAAACTAAATATAGGAGTAGGTTTTTCTATATTGCAGTTATATTATTTGCCCCACAATAATAAAAGCTATTTGATGGATGTAATTAGTCAACATAGAGTGATATTAAGTGAAAAAATAATAAACTACTATATAGAGGAATCTGATGAAATGTTTAAAGAAGCGATTGAAACATATATAGATTCGATTGCTTATGCAGATGATACACATATTTATTACAATTCGTCTATGGATGCTGAGGTTTCTGCAAGGGATGAACTGATAATGTTCGTAGAGCAGAATCCAATGAATATTCTTTTTTCTGAAATTGAAGAATTCAAGACATATAATACAAAAAAAGTGAAAATAGTTACTCCTGAACAGATGTTGAATAGAGAGAAAACAGCATTGTACAAATACTCGTTTCCGTTAAGCAATTATTATGTTGGAATTGATGAGAATTGTGAGGCATATGCAACATGGTTTGGACATCTTTTTGAGGGAGAAAACCATATCGAAATACAGGATAAGTTTATTATGTCTTCAAAGGGAATTGAATGTTTAAAGAAGTATTATTTTCCACATATTCCTAAAGGTAGTGTGGTGGATATTTATTGTGAAATAATAGAAGGTGTTACCAAACAAGATATTTGTAACCAATTAGAAGATTCATTTTTTAATGATTGGGACATACATGTATATAGTTGTAGACATATGCATGATAGATACATACAGTTTGATGGAATACAGATTTCTGTAGGTGCAGGATTGGATTTTCTTCATTTGTCGGGAAAAACAAAAAAAGCCTGTACATTAAATATTACAAATTATAAAGATAGATTGCCTTTGCCAGAAATAATTGAGTGTGTTGTATGATAACCACAAGGTTGAATATACTATCTTATTTTAGACTCATAACTTTTAATTATTGACACCGCTTCACCTATAACGAAAAATCAAGGGTTGGAGTGGTGTCATTTCTTATATTCATAAATATTAGAGAATGGTTCGTTAAAATGTATTTTGATGATAAGCGTGGTTACAGTTCTATTACAAGTATCAGAGGTGTTGTAAAACCAGCATTTCAGATGTCATATACAGAAAATATTATTAGGAAGAATCCATTTGATTTTAAGCTGGATATTATTCCGAATACCAGACAGAGACATATTGCAATGACACCAGAGCAGGCAAATACATTCATGAATTTTATTGCTGAAGATAAGCACTACTGTAAATATTATGATGAATTATGATACTGTTAGAAACGGGAATGCGTGTAAGTGAACGGATAGGACTTACATTTGACGATATTGATTTTGATACCAGAAGAATAAGGGTAAATCATCAGTTGTAGCGTACCAGATTAAAAGACACAGGACATAGTGAATACTATATTGAGCAAACCAAAACAGAAAATGGTGTTCGGTATATACCTATGTCTGATAATGTATATGATAGCCTTAAACGTATCATTTCAAATCGAAAGAAGCTTAAGAAGGAGTGGATTATTGATGGGTACACAGGCTTCTTACTCGTGGATAAAGATGATAAGCCTACAGTAGCAATGCATGTGGAACATCAAATGAAACATGCGTTAGATAAGTATAATCGTTTGCATCCAAATAAACCACTTCCTAAGATTACGTCACATGTATTCCGATATACATTTTGTACAGATATGGCAAATGCTGGGATAGAAACCAAAGAGCCTTGAGTTTGTTATGGGGCTTGGAGATATTAGAACAACTATGAATGTTTATACTCATGCCAGATATGACACTGTAGAGGCATCTATTGATAAGATTCTCAGATTTACTACACCAAATGCTGAAACAAAAGTGGACAAAAATGCTTAATTAACAAGGAATATCAGAGGTGAACTACTGCACCATTTGCACCGAAATTTATGAAGTTTTATGAAGATTTTTGTGTAAGAGGTGTAGTAAATTAAAGATACTAAGATAGAAGAGAAGCCAGTATTTATATGGCTTTGAAGACTTATGAAGGGAATTGTAAAACATGATAAAAATACTTTTCATCTGCCACGGCAATATCTGCCGAAGCACTATGGCAGAAAGCGTTATGACATATTTAGTTGAGAAAGAGGGACTTGCTGATAAGTTCTATATTAATTCGGCGGCGACAAGCCGCGAGGAGATTGGTAATGGGGTGCATCATGGCACTGTTGCCAAGTTGAAGAAAGAAGGAATTCCGGTGATTCCTCACAGGGCAGTGCAGATGACTCTGAATGATTATGAGGAATATGATTACCTTATTGGAATGGATACTGAGAATATCCGCAATATGCAGAGGATATCGGGCGGAGATCCGGATGAGAAGATATATAAACTGCTTACTTTTGCGGGAAACGGACTTGATGTGGCAGATCCATGGTATACGGGAGATTTTGAGGCAACTTACAGGGATGTTCTGGCAGGCTGCAAAGGACTGCTTGAATGCCTTAAGGAAGAATTGTAGGCGGTTGCAGGCAGGTTACATGAGCAAGTGCCACGGTAATATATGTGAATAAAAATGGTCGGGCAAGGCAGGCTGTCTTCTTCTGGGACAGCCTGCCTTGCCCGACAGCCACTACCTATAGGTTGTTACCCACCTACCACGGCAGAATATACATATTCCTCTGGTAAGAACCGAATACAGTGGCAGTTGCCTTAAGCTCTGCGCCGAGACGGCGGAAAGACGAATTGCTGGCGACGTTGTCAGGGTGGGCTACGGCGAGGATTGTGTCGATGCCGCGGTTGCGGGCAATTGAACAGAGGCGCTTGTTAAGCTCACACATAAGGTTGTGACCGCGGAAGTCAGGGTGAACCATGCATCGTCCGACTTCAGCTACATTTGTAGAACGAATGTCGAGACCGAGCTTTTCAGCTTCCTCAGCAAATTCATGTTCATTAAAGAAAAGGGCGCTGGCGGCAACAAGTTCATTATCGTCATTAAATGCACCTAAGAAGCATGTCCAGTCAGCATCAAAGAAATGTGAGCGTTCAATATCATCAATAGGAATCCACCATTCCGGAACAGGAAGAGCATTTTCTATAGTATATATAAGCTGTTCAAGGGCAGCCTTATCATTTTTATCTAATATACGGATATTCATAGCAATCTCCTATACACTTAAATTCAGAAATAACTTTAATATTACCTTAATATATGCAAGTTATAATCATAATCCACCACATTATAATATGTATGTATCTTAAAATCAAAATATTTTTAAATTCGCGGGCAGAATATTAAGCAGGCACAAATTAATGCCGATATACATTTACAAGACGTATTGCTTCTTGAATATTTATAAAAATATATATTTAGATAGATTTTTTTTATTTAGGGCTTTTAAATTTCCTTTTTTATGTATATAATGGTGATTAGCCATGGGTACACATGGCTTCTAATGACTTTTGATTTTATGTTTTATCTGAATATATTGGACAGACAGAGGTCCGCATTGTTTTATAAGAAAGGGGAATTATAATGTTATCAACAGATATTGGTATAGATTTAGGTACTGCAAGTATTCTTGTGTACATCAGAGGCAAAGGCGTTGTTCTTAAAGAGCCTTCAGTTGTTGCATTTGACAGGGATACTAATAAGATTAAGGCTATCGGTGAGGAAGCAAGACTGATGCTTGGTAGAACACCAGGTAACATCGTTGCTGTAAGACCTCTTCGTCAGGGTGTTATCTCTGATTACACTGTAACTGAGAAGATGCTTAAGTACTTTATCCAGAAGGCTATCGGCAAGAGAATGCTTAAGAAGCCTAGAATCAGTGTATGCGTACCTTCAGGTGTTACTGAGGTTGAGAAGAAGGCGGTTGAGGATGCTACTCTTCAGGCAGGCGCAAGAGAGGTTGCTATTATTGAAGAGCCTATCGCAGCAGCTATCGGCGCAGGTATTGATATTTCAAGACCATGCGGTAATATGATTGTTGATATCGGTGGTGGTACAACTGATATCGCTGTTATCTCTTTAGGAGGAACTGTTGTAAGTACTTCTATTAAGATTGCCGGAGATGATTTTGATGAAGCTATCGTAAGATACATGAGAAAGAAGCATAATCTTCTTATTGGTGAAAGAACTGCAGAAGATATTAAGATAAAGGTTGGTTCTGCTTATCCTAAGGCAGAAGTCACAACTATGAATGTACGAGGAAGAAACCTTGTAACAGGTCTTCCTAAGACTGTAGAGGTAAGCTCAGAGGAGACAGAGGAAGCTTTAAGAGAGGCAACATCACAGATTGTTGAAGCTGTTCACAGCGTTCTTGAGAAGACTCCACCAGAACTTGCATCTGATATTGCAGACAGAGGAATCGTCCTTACAGGAGGCGGAAGTCTTCTTTCAGGACTTGAGGATTTAATTGAAGCCAAGACAGGAATTAATACTATGACAGCCGAAGATCCAATGACATGTGTTGCTATTGGTACAGGTAAGTTTATTGAGTTCCTTGCAGGCTACAGAGACGAAGTTAAGTAACCTGGAACATTTTTAATAACATTATTATGAATGTTTCTTAACATTCTGGCAGAATGGACAATTTTTATGCCGGAAGAATATATTATCAAGAAAGAGGCGGGCTATGGTAAAAGGGCTTTATACAGCGTACTCTGGCTTGACAGTTCAGCAGAAGAGACTGGATGTAGTGTCTAATAATCTGGCTAATGCAACTACCACAGGTTATAAGAAAGAAGGCCTTACGACACAGTCGTTTAAAGATGTTTATGGCATCAAAGTTAAAGATGAAACTGTGGGCTATATTAATCAGAATATCGGAACTCTGAATCTTGGAGCAAAGATAGGAGAATCCTTCAGAAGCTGGGATCAGGGTTCTTTCCAGAACACAGGCAATACATTTGACTTTGCGCTGAGTGGAAGTGGATTGTTTTCGATTTCTTTCACTAACAAAGCTGGAGAAACTTCAACGCTTTATACCAGGGACGGATCTTTCCAGATGAACCGTGAAGGTTATCTGGTAACCAAGGATGGTGATTTTGTATTGGGCGAGAATGGACCGATACAGTTACCTACAGACTTTGAAAAGCTGACTGTAGAAGAGAGCGGCGAAATATATGCTGACGGACAGTATGTAGACAGATTTGCTCTTGTAGATTTTGAGAATTATGACTATGTTGAGGCATACGGCGAGAATCTTTACAGAGCTGTAGATGGCGCAACACAGACAGATGCTACAGCAACAGTTAATCAGGGATATTTGGAGGCTTCCAATATTAATGTGGTAACAGAGATGGTAGATATGATATCTATTGCAAGAGATTTTGAAAGTAATCAGAAGATTATGAATACTATCGATGAGATGTTAGGAAAGATGGTATCTATATCTGAGATTTAGTAACAACTGTTAGGCATATACATATGGAGGACTGACGACATGATGAGATCATTGTGGACTGCTGCATCAGGAATGATGAGCCAGCAGACAAGTGTAGATACTATTGCCAACAATCTGGCAAATGTTAATACAGTAGGATATAAGCAGGAGCAGACTCAGTTTAAGTCTCTGCTTTACCAGAATCTTCAGGCGAAGACTACTTCTGCCAACGGAGAGAATAAACCTGTTGGAGCACAGGTTGGACTTGGTTCAAGAGTTTCAGCAGTAACATCAATATATACACAGGGTGCATTAAATGCAACTGACAGTACAACAGATTTTGCGATTAATGGAGATGGTTTTTTCGCAGTAAGAAATACTAATACTGACGAGACTGTGTATACAAGAAATGGACATTTTACATGGGCAACAGCTACAGAAGGCGTAATGCTTAGTACTTCTGAAGGATATCCTGTACTCAGCGCAGATGGCGCAGAGATAGTTCTTGGACAGGATGCTAACGGTGAGGATTATAAGACTAATCTTATTACTATTGATACAGACGGCAACCTTTTATATCCTGATGAGTCTAACAATCCAGCACCAATCGGTATTAAGATTGGTTTATATCAGTTTTCTAATCCTGCAGGACTTGATAAGATTGGTGGAAGCTACCTTTCAGAGACTGAGGCGTCAGGAACTGCACTTAACGAAGAGTATGATGCAGTTGGGAAGAAGAGTTCATTAAGACAGTCATATCTTGAGTCATCTAATGTTCAGGTTGCAACTGAGATGGTTAATCTTATTACAGCACAGAGAGCGTATGAGTTATGTTCTAAGGCTATAACAACATCTGATACAATGATGGAGCAGGCTAATAACCTTAAGAGATAAGCGGGGTGTAGTGTATGAGCGATTCTATTACGGGACTTAGCAGTACGAATTATTCAGATGTGTATGATTCTAAAGCGGGTTCTTTAACTAATAAACTTACAGATATTGATTATTCTAAGGCATCAGACGATGAACTTATGTCTGTATGCAAGGATTTTGAAAGTTATTTTGTTGAACAGGTTCTTAAGTCAATGGAGAAGATGGCTAAGATTGATTCAGAAGACGAGGATAGCAATCTTTTTACTTCTATGGCTGGAATTGGCGGAACAGAGGATACTTCACTTAATACTTTGGGAAGTTACTTTGGAGATGAGATGGTGTCATCTTATGCCAAGCTTATGACTGATTCTAATCATGGCAAAGGACTTGGAATAGCACAGACGCTTTATGAGCAGATGAAGAGAAATTATTCTACAGAGTCTATTCCTAAGGCAGATGAGCAGGAATAATATTTAACATAAAGGAGATAACAGATTGGATTACGAGTCTGTGAAATATGTAGAGGGCTTTGTGGAGAATATTATCTTCAGGAATGAAGACAATGGATATACGGTTTTTAATATTGTATATGATGATGAAGAAATCACCTGTGTTGGAGTGTTAAGCTATATCAACACAGGTGAATTTATTACCGCACAAGGCGAATTTGTTAAGCATGCAGTTTACTACATGCAGTTTAAAGTCACATCTTATGAGTTCAGGGCGCCGGATGATGCTGCATCCGTAAGGCGTTATCTAAGCTCTGGGGCAATCAAGGGTATCGGCGAGAAGATGGCTGAACGAATAGTTAAGACATTTGGCGATGATACATTCAGGATTATGGAAGAAGAACCGGAGCGTCTGGCTGAGATTAAAGGAATAAGCATGTCTAAAGCTATGGATATAGCAAACCAGCTTATTGACAAGAAAGACATCAGAAAAGCAATGATGTTTCTTCAGCGTTATGGAATCCAGATGAATCTTGCCAACAAAATATTTAAGCGTTATGGAAACGACATTTATAACATTCTTGAACAGAATCCGTACAGGCTTGCTGATGACATAGAGGGTGTCGGTTTTAGGACGGCTGATGAGATTGCTTCGCGTGCCGGAATCAAGATTGATTCTGAATTCAGGATTAAGAGCGGAATATTTTATGTGCTTAACCAGGCGACAATGCAGGGACACACATATCTTCCGTATGATAAGCTTGTGCGTCAGGTCAACGAACTGCTTTTGATTGATGTCCAGGACTATGACAAATACCTTATGGACCTGACAATGGATAAGAAGATAGTTGTCAAGGTTAAGGACAATGTAAAATGTGTCTATGCCCGTATGTATTACAACATGGAAGCAAATGTTGCAGCTATGCTTAATAATCTTGATGTCCAGATTGAGGAAGACCAGAAATTCATAGATGACAGGATTGCAAGGATTGAGGATAAAGAAGGAATAACTCTTGATGATATCCAGAAAGAGGCTGTTGCGAAAGCAGTAAGAAACGGGCTTGTTATTGTTACTGGCGGTCCGGGAACCGGTAAGACTACAACTATTAATACAATAATCAAATATTTTGAGCTGGAAGGTCTGGAAATCAGGCTGGCAGCGCCTACGGGACGTGCAGCCAAGAGAATGACTGAGGCGTGCGGTTATGAAGCACAGACAATCCACAGAATGTTAGAGATAAGCGGCGGTGTGCCGGATGGTGACAGAAAGTCGGTAGCAGGTCTGTCTATGTTCTTTGAGAGAAATGAAGATAATCCGCTCGAGGCTGATGTTATTATCGTTGATGAGATGTCGATGGTAGATATAAGTATTATGAATTCACTCCTTAAAGCTGTTTCGATTGGAACGAAACTGATTCTTGTAGGTGATGTGGACCAGCTTCCAAGTGTCGGTCCGGGAAATGTGCTTAAAGACATCATAGAATCCGGCTGTTTTCCGGTTGTTAAGCTGGAGAGAATATTCAGACAGGCGGCACAGAGTGAGATTATTATTAATGCCCATAAGATAAACAGGGGTGAGGAGGTTGTACTTAACAAGTACAGCAAGGATTTTCTCTTTGTTCACAGAAACGGTGCAGACAATATTATAAATGCGATGAAAACGCTTATTAAGGACAAACTTCCGGACTATGTGGGTGCTGATGTGTATGACCTTCAGATTCTTACTCCATCGCGAAAATCCAATGTCGGAGTTGAACGCCTTAATAAGATTATGCAGGATTTTCTTAATCCGGCTGATGCTATCAAGCAGGAAAGACAGGTCGGTGATGTTACTTTCCGTGAAGGTGATAAGGTTATGCAGATTAAGAATGATTATCAGCTTGCATGGGAAAAACGAAGCAGATACGGTATTCCAACAGAACAGGGAACGGGCGCTTTTAACGGGGATACCGGAGTTATAGAGAGAATAAGCACATTTGATGAGAATGTAACTGTGAAATTCGAAGATGGCAGATTCGTTACTTATGAATTCTCACAGCTTGATGAGCTTGAACTTGCGTATGCGATTACGGTTCATAAATCACAGGGAAGTGAGTACCCGGCGGTTATTATTCCGATGTCGCAGGGACCAAGAATGCTGATGAACAGGAATATTCTGTATACGGCAGTTACAAGAGCAAGAAAATGTGTGTGCCTCGTTGGGGAAGAGGAGATATTCAGGCTTATGGCTGACAATGTATCAGAGTCAAAACGATATTCTTCACTCACAGACAGGATTGAAGAAATTAGACATATTGAAGATTTCGGACAATGATAATTGATATGTTTATATGTGATAATGATGACAATAATGGGGGATTATGGATTATAAGAAGGTATTGATGGAGGCAGTTAATGCGGTACTTCCACCAGTGTGTCCTATGTGTGGAAAGCCGGCACCTTTTGTTGGAGGGATAAGGGCAGATATATGTGGAAGCTGCATGCATAATATAAATTATGTAAGCGAGCCTGCCTGTTTAAAATGTGGTAAGCCAGTGAAAGATGAAGAAACAGAATATTGCAGTGACTGCAGCAGGCAGAAGCATGTATATGACCAGGCATGCGCGTTGTATGAATATTCTAAGAATGTCAAGGAATCAATATACAGATTTAAATATTATAACAAGCAGGAATATGCAGGAATATATGCGAAGCAGATGGCGGACAGATGTGGCAGGATGATACGTATGTGGTCGCCGGATGTGATAATTCCTGTTCCGATTCATATTTCGAAATATAAGGAGCGTGGGTTTAACCAGGCTGGGCTTATTGCGCAGGCACTTGGAAGAGCCATGCAGATTCCGGTAGATGAGGAATATCTCGTGAGGATTGTTAAGACTCAGCCCATGAAGGAGCTAAGTAATCGGGAAAGAATTAAAAATCTGCAAAATGCTTTTCAAGTAAGAGGAAAAGTTGTAAGATATAGAAAAGTATTAATCGTGGACGACATATATACAACAGGAGCAACATTTGATGCATGTGCAGCAGTACTTAAAGACGCAGGAGTGTCGCAGGTATATGGTATAAGCCTGTGTGTGGGAGACGGATTTTAAAGTATGAGCTGCTTTAGTAACTGGAACTGTTAACGAGATTGATAAAGAGGATTAACAAGGAGAAGCTATGGAAGTTAAGAATTGTAAGAACTGTGGAAGATTATATAATTATATAGGTGGTGTGTACAGACTTTGTCCTGAATGCATGAGAAAGCTTGAAGAAAAGTTTCAGGAGGTTAAAGATTATATAGAGGATAATCCAAGGGCTGATATGAGAGAAATATCTGAGAAGTGCGATGTCAGTACAAGACAGATTGAACAGTGGATAAGAGAAGAAAGATTATCGTTCAGTGATGATTCACCTATTGGTATTGCATGTGAAGTATGCGGAGCTACCATAAGAACCGGAAGATATTGTGAGAGATGTAAGAACGATTTAGCTAACAGACTGGGAAGCATGTACGGAAGCAGATATTCAACAGTTGATACTGATAAGATAAGAGAGAGAAGAGAAAAGGCAAGGATGAGATTTCTTGATAAATAATAAGCTTTTTCAAAACGGGTATAAAGTATTTGCGGAAACTGTCCGATATCTTACACATGAAGCAAGAGAGTATCTGCTTTAATTAATGGAAAGTGAGGCGGTTAATATGCGCATAGATGCTTATAATGCTGTTAATCAGATATATCAGACCAGCCAGATTTCTAAAGCTAAGACAGCAGCTAAGACATCATCGGTTAGTGACAAGTTTGAGATTTCTGACACAGCCAGGACATATCAGACAGCCAGGACAGCAGTAAGTAAGGCTTCTGATGTTCGAGAAGACAAGATTGCTGATATTAAGGCACGTATGGCAGCAGGAACTTACAACATCAGTTCAGAAGCTGTTGCAGATAAGATTCTGAACAACATTTCAACATTAACATTTTAGTGGGGTTTTATTAGATGGCAAGTTTGATAGATTCTTTGATTAATATAATGAATGATGAGAACAGACAGTATACTGAGCTTTTGGACTTGTCTAATAATAAGACTACTGCTATTGTTAAGGGAGATGTCGGACAGCTTCAGGAGATATTTGGTAAGGAGCAGAAGCTTATTGATATTCTTAACAGACTGGAGATGGAGAGACAGTCATGTGTTGCAGATATATGTAAGATTCTGCATCTGTCAGCAGCGGAGGTTAAGGTGAGTCAGATAGTAAGACTGTTAGAAAAGAAGCAGGCAGAGCATGATGCTTTAGAACAGTCGTATCTGAGTCTTAAGAAAACTGTAAACCAGCTTACGCAGGTTAATGATAATAACAGGCTGCTGCTTAAGGAATCAATGGATATGATTGATTTTGAGATTAATCTTGCGAAGAATGCAAGTATGGCTCCACAGACGGCTAACTATGGAAAGGGAGCGTATGAGGAGACAGGTGGCATGGGAAGCACAAGCTTTGATGCCAGGCAGTAATATTCTGATGGCATATCAGGATGCCACGGATATAAGACAATATGAATAATATCACGGATGATTTATTGTGAGATGGGGTTGTCCGTGTTGGATTGAAAGCCACATTTTTACTAAGGAAATGTGGCTTTTTTAGTCTCTGGGGTGTTTTGTTTTAAAAAAATGACGATATACATATAAGATTATGAATTAAGTAAGAAAGAGGTGACCTTATGGCTAATGGAATGGCGGGATTGTTTGTTGGAGCAAGCGGTTTGAAAACAGCTCAGACAGCGCTCAACACAACAGCACACAATCTGTCTAATATTAACACAACCGGATATACAAGACAGCAGGTTACTTTCTCTGATACTACATATGTCAATGTCAACAGCAAGGACAAAGTAAGTTATGCAAGCTATGGACTTGGTGTTGCAATATCTGAGGTAAGAAGAATAAGAGATCAGTATATTGACCTGGCATACAGGAATGAAAATTCAAGACTCGGATTCTATGAAAGCCAGTATAATGCTGTTCAGGAGATAGAAGATCAGTTTGGTGAGATGCAGGGTGTAACTTATGAGTCATATCTTACCAATCTGTATGATTCAATTAACGAACTTGCCAAGAATCCGACAAGTACAGTTGCAAGGTCATCACTTATCCAGAATGCGACTGCATTTATAGAGAAATCAGAAAATGTGTATAAGGGGCTCAGGGATTACCAGACAACTCTTAATACACAGGTTAGTAATATGGTTAATAAGATTAATGATCTTGCAGGCCAGATATATAAGCTTAATAAGAGTATTGCCAAGGTGGAAGCACCGGGTATTGAGAAAGCTAATGATTTAAGAGACCAGAGAGATGCAGCAATAGATGAACTCAGCAAATATATAGATATTACTTATTATGAATCAGAGAATAAGGAAACTATTATTAATGCAGCCGGAGTTCCTCTTGTAACATCAGGTGAACTTACAGCTATGAGTACAAGAGTTGTCGAGGGAACAACACTTGTTATTCCAACATGGCCATCGTATGAAAGAGATGTTTATGAAGATGGCAAGCTGGCGTCTAATGCTGATGATACAGATAAGGGACAGCTTAAGGGACTTATTATTGCAAGAGGCAATATGGTTGTAGATTATACAGTGGTTCCGGTTGCACCTGACAGCAATGATTATGACATGAGTACTGAGGAAGGCCGTACAGCATATCAGCAGGCCTATAATGAATATGCAAAGCAGCAGGAATACTACAATACATATGTAGAGCCTTCAGCAATTCTTAGCGCTATGGCGGGATTCGATAAGCTTGTTAATGGAATTGTTGAAAGAATCAACGGAATCTTGTGTCCGGAGAAAACTGAGACAAGGACTAATCCTTATCTTAATGCAGATGGAAGTGAGATTCAGGCAGATACATACATATATAATTCAGTTGATCAGCCGGTTCTTTATGACAGATACGGAAGAGAGGTTACCGGAACTGATAACGGTGATGGTACTTACAGCTATGCATCTGGTGAGAAATTATACGAGAGTGCAGGCGGAGCAGCGGTTCCGGTTGATTCATATGAGTATCTTATGCTTGACATGGACAAGACTGGATACGGTATGGATGACGATAAGACTGTTGGTACAGAACTGTTTTCAAGAATTGGAACAGACAGATATATTAAGACTACAGGTGATAATGGAGAGACAATCTATCTTAGAAACAATCTTAACGAGACAGATTATGAATCATTATATAAGCTTGGCAATCTGAAGATTAATCCTGAAGCAGCACAGAATGTAGGAAAGATTCCACTTTCTACTGTACAGGGTAAGGAAGATTTTGACAGAGCCAAGGAACTTGTGGATATATGGGATGAGAAATTCGCTTCCCTTAACCCGGACATGTATGCGAAGTCGGATTACATGTCATTCTACAATAATTATATTGGTGAATATGCCACTATGGGTAAGGCACTTTATAATTATGTAGGTAACCAGACAACGATGGTTGATGGTTATGATAACCAGAGACTACAGTCAGAGGGGGTATCCTCTGATGAAGAGTTAGAAAAGATGATAAAGTATCAGCAGGCATATAATGCAGCATCGAGATATGTTAATGTAGTAAGCGAAATGCTGGAACATCTCGTTACTTCACTTGGACGTATATAAATGCTGATTAATACAGGAGGATAATATGGCATCAACATTTTTTGGATTAACAATTGCATATACAGGATTGCAGGCGGCGCAGACCTCTATAAATGTTACATCACATAATCTTGCTAATATCAATAACCAGTCATATACGAAAGAAACAGCTTCGATTAAGGCTGGTGAGGCATTACGTTCATATGCTAAATATGGAACACTTGGTGCAGGAGTTATCGTTGATGCAATTAATCAGACGAGAGATTCTTACTATGATGAGAAGTACAGAAATAATTATACTAATTATGGACAGTACAATGTTAAGGATACATACATGTCACAGATACAGAATTATCTCAATGAGTTCACACTTAAGGGATATTCAACTGAGTATGAGAATTTCTTTGCAGCACTTAACCAGCTTGATCTTACGCCGGCTGATACATCCGCAAAGAACCAGCTTATCAATAATGCAAAGAGCATGACAGATTATTTTAATACTCTGGCTACTAATTTAAGGAATGTTCAGATAGACGCTAATAATGAGATTAAAGATACTGTTAACCAGATTAATTCTCTGGCACAGAGCATTTCTTCTCTTAATAAGCAGATTAACCAGATTCAGGCTAATTATGGCAATGCCAACGATCTTAAGGATCAGAGAAATGCTTTAATTGATGATCTTTCCAAGCTGGTTAATATATCAGTAAGTGAGACAGATATTGGCAATAACCTTACAGACCTTCAGATTACAATTAATGGTAATTCGCTTGTTAATGGCTATAATTACCATACTCTTCAGACTGTTTCAAGAGATGAGCCAAGAAATGTATCAGATGCGGCAGGTCTGTATGACATACAGTGGGAGACCGGACAGCCATTTAACATATACAGCACTTCATTAGGCGGAGAGTTAAAGGGACTTATTGATATAAGAGACGGATGTAATGGTGAGATTGAAAAATATGCCACAACAACTGACGATGATGGCAATGAAACATATAAGACAGATGCAGAGGGTAATATCCTTACTGATACAGTAAGTAAGGTGGACAGCAATACTAATTATAAGGGAGTCCCTTATTATCAGGCACAGCTTAACCAGTTTATACAGACATTTGTATCATCAATCAATGAGATTCTTACAAAGGGTGTTACATCAGATGGCTCGGCAAGCGGAATTCCACTTTTTGTAATGTCAGATGGAAGCAAGGCTCTTACAGCGTCAAGTGTAACAGTTAATCAGGATCTTATTGATAACGCGGACCTTCTTGCTACCAAGTACAAGGAAAGCGATGGAGAAGCCAATACAAGCCTGATTGTAGACCTTATCAATTCTAAAGATGCTAAGATATATGACGGAGGTACGGGAACATATTTCCTCGAAAGTATTGTCAGTGATATGTCAATAGATGCAAGTAAGGCAATTAATTTTACAAAGAATTACAACAATCTTAAGACAACTATACAGAACCAGAGATTATCTGTAATGGGTGTTGATACAGATGAAGAAGCCATGGATCTTGTAAAGTTCCAGCAGGCATATAATTTAAGCTCTAAGATGATGACTGTCATGAATCAGTTATATGACAGACTTATTAATAATACAGGTGTATAAAATAGTAAAAGAATTCTTCTCCTCACCATAGGGGCGGTTTTTGATTCGCGATATAAGGAGGCATAATATGCGTATTACTAACCAGATGATGGTAAACAGCTCAATATCCAATATTCAGGGAAATAAGAGCCAGCTTAATGATTTAAGTACACAGCTCTCAACACAGAAAAAGATTAATAAGCCTTCTGATGACCCTATTATAGCCATCAGGGCATTGAGACTGCGTTCAAGTCTTGATGAGGTAACACAGTATCTTGGAAAGAATATTCCTGATGCATCATCATGGTTAAGTGTAACTCATGATGCATTAGACGAAAGCAACAAGATTATACAGGATCTGTATAATTACTGTGTGCAGGGTTCTACGGATTCATATTCAGAATCTGAGCGTAACACTCTTGCTGAAAGTCTTAACAAGCTGGTGGAAGCTTATTATGAGCAGGGGAATGTTGATTATGCCGGAAGATATGTATTTACAGGACATGCTACAGATAAGCCTCTGACATACCAGTCAGATGAAACTGCTAAAGATGTTGATTATACAATTACACAGAACTTTACAAGGGAGGATTTATCTAATAAGACTGCATACACTAATGCATATACTAATGACGATATTATTAATCTTAATGTAAAGACAGATGCTAACGGCAATATAATCACACCTAATATAACAGATGTACACAGAATCCAGCTTGCATATGACGAGATTAACGGAAAAACATTTTCAATGAGCATGGGAGACAATAATTCTGCCAATATAACTATTGCTGATGATGGGAGTGTTACTGTAGATGGAGGACTTACTATTACGGTAACTGATGCAGACGGTAATACAGCTGATACTGCTGTAAATGTTGTTACAACAACAGAACCTAATTATGTTCCGGGAGAGAATGAGATTGCAATTAACTCAACAACAGGCGAGCTTCTTCTTGGTGAGAATGTATACAAGTCAGTGTATGCTGATAATGCATTTTCAGTGACATACGAGAAGAGCAATTTTATAAAGGGTGATATTGACCCGACAATGTATTTTAACTGTGTTGATAATAATACGGGAATTGAGTACAACAAGCAGAGTGAGGATATTGAATATATCATTAATTTTTCACAGAAGATTAAGGTTAATACAGAAGCTGATGAAGCTTTCAATATATATCTTGGAAGAAATGTTGATGACCTTGTCAATGCGGTACAGAATGTCCTTGATATTAATGACCAGATATCAAAGATTGAGTCTATGCAGAAGGAAGGACAGTACAGCGATGAGGCTTCACAGAAGAAGTTAAGTGATATTATGGAAGGCCTTACAAAGCAGAGAGATTTTGCAAAATCTAAGATGAAAGATGCTTTTGAAGCGGGAATCGGTCAGATGCAGGGCTATCAGGAGCAGGTATCTAATGCGAAGGCTGATGTCGGTAACAGACAGATAAGACTTGACCTTACCAAGACAAGACTTACAGAGCAGAAGACTAATTTCACTGATCTTAAGTCTCAGAATGAAGACATTGATCTGGAAGAGATTGTTGTTACATATACATCAGCACAGCTTGTATATCAGGCAGCATTATCAGCAGCGAGTAAGGTTGTTCAGCAGACACTGCTTGATTTCCTTGGGTAGCCAGCATAAGCAGTATACAAAGCTTATGAAGAAATAAGGATAGAATTAAGATTTGGAGGTTTGACATGAAAGTACAGACTAAATGGTTTGGTGAAATTGAGGTTAGTGAGGATAAAATCATTACATTTGACAAGGGAATCATTGGATTTGAGGACTGGAAGAAGTATACTCTTGTGTATGATGCAGAGAAAGAGGAGAATATATCAATTATATGGCTTCAGGCGATTGATGAGCCAACACTTGCACTTCCTGTCATGAAGCCGGAATTCGTGTATGAGACATATGATCCTATTGTTGAGGATGAGCTTCTTAAATCTCTCGGAGATGATATACAGGATGATAATATCAGAGTGTACTGTGCGCTTACGGTACCACAGGATATTACTAAGATGACAATTAATCTTAAAGCTCCTATTATTGTTGATTTTGATACGATGAAGGGAATACAGCTTATAGCAGATAATTCTGAATATCAGGTAAGATATCCTATATACGATATTCTAAAGAAGGAGGAGAACTAATATGCTCGCATTATCAAGAAAGAAAGACGAAGCAATCATTATTAACGATGATATTGAGATTACAATAATCGAAATCAAGGGCGATCAGGTAAAGCTTGGCATATCAGCTCCTAAGTCAGTGCCTATATATCGTAAGGAAGTGTATGCACAGATACTTGATTCTAATAAGGAAGCAGCAAGTTCGGTTGATGTTAAGTCTCTTAACCAGTTATTTAAGAAATGATTTGTTTTATTTGTGTATATTTTTGCCCAAAGGGTTAAATTTTACTTAACATTTTCCGATATATGCAGTACAACATGAATGTAACTACAGGATAAAGTTTTGTTTTCACATGGAGGTGGAATTGTATCATGGGAATGGAAGTTAATGGAGTAGTGGCAGCGTCAAGCTACCAGAGCCAGAATTCACAGGCTGCTAAGCCGGTATCACAGGTAAGCAGTGTTACATCAGCTACAGATAAGAGCAATGAGGTTATTGTTGATTCAGCAAAGTCAGCAGCATCTAATGTGGCAGTTTCTATAGGACAGGCAGCAGACAGTGAGAAGAATGGCAGCAACGCTAATGACAATGACAAGGCAAAGAAGCAGGCTGAATCTATGGCTGATGTTAAGGATATAAGGAAAGTCCTTAACAACAATACGATTGCAGAATTCGGCTACAACGAACCAACTAACAGAATCACAATTAAGATTAAAGATAAAGATACAGACGAAGTTATTAAAGAGATACCTTCAGAGAAAGCTCTTGAGATGCTTGCTAAGGCATGGGAGCTTGCAGGTATCATAGTAGATGAGAGGAGATAAGCTATGGCAATAAGATTATCTGGTATGGTATCGGGTATGGATACAGAATCACTTGTTTCAGCGCTCGTATCATCATATAAGTTAAAGAAAGACAATCTTGTTAAAGCACAGACCAAGCTTTCATGGAAGCAGGAAAAGTGGAAGACCATGAATACAAGTATTTATGGGTTCTATAGCGGAAAGCTTTCAAGTGCAAGATTTTCTACAAGTTATAATCTTAAGACATCAAGTGTGTCTAATGATAAGTATGCTAAGGTTTCTGCAAGTTCATCTGCCGTAAGCGGAACACAGAGACTTAAGGTTAAGCAGCTGGCGTCAACAGGATATCTTACAGGTGGACAGATTAAAGCTGCTGATGGAAGTAAGGTTACAGGTGATACTAAGATATCAGACATAGTTGGAACAACAGATGGTTCTATAAGTTTTAAGACTGCTTCTGGAACCAAGAGTATTGATATAACATCAGATATGAATGTTAACCAGTTCGTATCTAAGTTAAAGGAAGCTGGCGTTAATGCAAGTTTTGATGAGAATAATGCAAGATTCTTCATAAGTTCTAAGGAATCTGGCAAGGATAACGATTTCTCGCTTGTGGCTAATGACTCTAATGGACTTAATGCATTACAGAAGCTTGGAATATATACGGTTAATGATACTGATTCAGCAGAATATAAGAGGCTTGCAGCTTTAACAGAGGGCAGTGACGAGTATAATGCAGAAGTAGAGAGCATGTATACTAAGATTACAGCTGAGGATACTGCCAAGAGTTATGCTGATAAGTACAATACTGCCAAGAATAAGCTGGATGCACTGGCAGCAGATGATACTTGGAATCATTCATTTACATTAGATGAATATGTGGCAAAGCTTAAGACAGAGACACCAGATCTGCTTAATGCTTATGATAAGTATAAGAAGGAAAAGGTGGATTCAGAGGGCAATACAGTTAAAGATTCTAATGGCAATGTTGTATACGAATATGACACAGAGGCTATGGAAAAAGATGGTGTTAAGGATGAATATGAGGCTGCGGTAAAGAAAAAAGCGTCTAATGAATCACTGATTAAGGTGTATGATGATAATTCCAAGGTTATACAGGATACTAAGGATTATGTGACAATCGGCGATGATGGAAAAGCTGTGGCAGATGCTTCTAATGCCAATGTATTACAGGAAGTAAGCGATACTAATGCTGACAGACAGGCTAAAGCTAAGGCACTGCTTGACTCTAAGATTGCAATGGCATCAAATGTTGCTGGTAGTGCGTCATCTTCAGGTGCTGTCAGAATAACAGGACAGGATTCAGAGATTGAGCTTAATGGGGCAACATTTACTAACAACTCTAATAATTACTCAATCAATGGTCTTACAATCGAGGCAATGGAAGTTACTGGTAATGATGAAGTAACTATCACAACCAACACAGATGTAGATGGTATATATGATATGATTAAAGGCTTTCTTAAGGATTATAATGACCTTGTCAAATCTGTAGATGTTGCCTACAACGCAGCAAGTTCTAAGGGCTACGAGCCTCTTACAAGTGATGAGAAAGACGCAATGTCTGATGATGAGGTTAAGAAGTGGGAAGAAAAGATTAAGGATTCACTTCTTAGAAAAGATTCAACACTTGGAAGCGTTCTTGATACTATGAAGAATGATATGGCAAGATCATTCAAGGTGGGAGATAAGTCATATTCACTTTCTAGTTTTGGAATAGCTACACTTGGATATTTTAATTCTCCAGAGAATGAAACAGGTGTATATCATATAGATGGAGACAAAGATGATGCCAAAACATCTGCTAATACAGATAAACTGAGAGAAATGATAGCAAGTGACCCGGATACGGTTATATCTTTCTTTTCACAGTTATCTACACAATTGTACACTGACCTTGGAAAGAAGATGGCAGCATCATCAACAAGCAGTGCTTATACTATATATAATGATAAGCAGATGAATACACAGTATTCAGAGTATAATACTAAGATATCAGAAGCAGAAGATAAAGTTACTACATGGGAAGATTATTATTATAGTAAGTTCTCAGCAATGGAATCAGCATTGGCTAAGATGAATGCGCAGTCATCATCATTATCTGGACTTTTTGGATAATAGTACATATTAACAACCGCATAGGCATGGAAGCTTATGGGAAATGAGGAAAACATGGCATTTAATCAGAATATAGCACAGGAATATAACAGAAATAAGATTCTTACAGCAAGTCCTGCAGAACTTACACTTATGCTTTATGAAGGGGCAATTAAGTTTTGCAATATAGCCATGATAGCTATAGAAAAGGGCGATTTACAGAAAGCTCATACTAATATTAAGAAGGCTGAAGATATAATTACAGAGTTTAAGGTAACACTTAATCATAAATATCCTGTTGCAGAAGATTTTGAGAAAATATATGATTACATATACTCCCTTTTAGTTAATGCTAATGTTAAGAAAGATCCAGAGATACTTAATCAGGCATTAGTTGAAATAAGAGGCATGAGAGATACATGGAAAGAAGTTATGAACCGTACAAGGGGAATGAACCAGTAGGAGATTAATATATGACTACTAATTATCTTCAGATGATGATAGACAGCCTTAAAAAGAAGAAAGGAATTCTTATCAGAATTATAGAGCTTAATGAAGAGCAGAATCAGATTCTTTCAGAAGAAACATTGAATGGTGATGCATTTGATGATAATATGAAAGCAAAAGGAAGCTGCATTGATGAGCTTGATTTGCTGGATGAGGGATTTCAGTCATTATATGACAGAATTAAGGAAGAGCTTGCTGGCAATAAAACCAAATACAGCAGTGAAATAGCTGCAATGAAACAGCTTATTAAGGAAGTTACTGAGTTAGGTGCTAAGATTGAAGTGCAGGAAGCCCATAATAAAGTAAAGGTAGAAGCAATGTTCAGAAGAGAAAGACAGGAACACAGAGAAGCAAAGAGAAGTGCTTCTATGGCGAAGTCATATTATCAGAATATGAGTAAGTTAAGCAATGAACCTCAGTTTATGGACACCAAGCAGTAACTTAAAAAAGTTATATTACGGGCTAAAGTTTCAGGACTTAAGTCCGATATATAAAGTACAGGGAAACAGATAGTTTCCTGTAAACCATAACAAGATGCTTCAAGGATGTTGCATCTAAATTAATTTCAAGGAGGAAAATATTATGGTAGTACAACACAATTTATCAGCAATGAACACAAACAGACAGATGGGTACAGTTTCTAGCGCACTCCAGAAGTCAACAGAGAAGTTATCATCAGGTTACAAGATTAACCGTGCTGGTGATGATGCAGCTGGTCTTTCAATCTCAGAGAAGATGAGAAGCCAGATCAGAGGTCTTAACAAGGCTTCTTCTAATGCAGAAGATGGTATTTCACTTATTCAGGTAGCTGAAGGTGCTCTTAACGAGACACATTCTATCTTACAGAGAATGAATGAGTTAGCAACACAGGCTGCTAACGATACTAACACAACATCTGATAGAGAAGCTATTCAGTCTGAGATTACACAGTTAACTTCAGAGCTTGATAGAATCTACTCTACAACACAGTTCAACACAATGAATCTGTTAGATGGTTCATTCTCAGGAAAGAGCCTTCAGGTTGGTTCACTTTCTGGTCAGATTATTGGTATCTCAATCGGTAAGATGAATGCTTCTAACCTCGGAGTTTCAGCTACTAAGATTTCAGTAAGCTCTAATGCAACAGCTGGTACTTCAATGTCTATCATTCAGGCTGCTATTACTAAGGTTTCTACAGAGAGATCTAAGTTAGGTGCTCTTCAGAACAGACTTGAGCATACAATCAACAACCTGGATACAACATCTGAGAATACTCAGGCTGCTGAGTCACGTATCCGTGATACAGATATGGCATCTGAGATGGTTGAGTACAGCAAGAACAACATCCTTTCACAGGCTGGACAGTCAATGCTTGCTCAGGCAAATCAGTCAACACAGGGAGTACTTTCACTTCTCGGTTAATAACAACTACTACTATAAGCAGAAGAGCCGGTGCTTGCACCGGCTCTTTTTGCAACCAGACAAGGATATTAATTACAGACAGGGGAACATACATATATGGAATTTGATAAAAGTTTTTTTGAAGATGAGATAAGAGATGGTTTCTATGTATCAGCAGAGATGAAGCATGCATGGGCAGCGCAGCTTGAGGTACTCAATGATGTTGATAAAGCATGCAAAGAGAATGGAATCCAGTATTTTGCAGAGTGGGGAACACTTCTCGGAGCAGTAAGACATCATGGATTCATACCATGGGATGATGATATGGATATATGTATGAAAAGACCTGATTTTAATAAATTTGTTAAAAATGTTAAGAATATTATGCCGGAAGGTTATCAGATATATAATATAGAAAGTGATAAGGATAATGATAATCTGCTGGCAAGAATTATTAGTGGGAGAACAATAGATTTCAGTGCGAAATACCTTGATAAATATCATGGCTTTCCATATGTTGCGGGGATAGACATATTTCCGCTGGATTTTATTGCACCGGACAGGGAAGAAGAAGATTATTTATGTACTGTTATAGATATTGTCAATACAGTAGCCAAGTTTATGAGAATGAAAGATTCAGAGAATGAAGCTATTGAAGGAGAGGACTTAGAAAAGCTGAATAGTAATCTTTTAAGTATAGAACAGTTATGCGGAGTAAGAATTGACAGGGAAAAAGATATAATACAGCAATTAAATATACTTGTAGACCAGTTATGTAGCCTTTATACAGAAGACGAAACAGAGGAACTGACTATAAGGGCTATATGGCAGAAGAATAAAGCCTATAAATTCCGTAATTCGTATTATAAGAAAGCGGTCAGGATTCCTTTTGAAAATATTACAATTCCTGTACCATTTGGTTATGATGCAATTCTTAAACAAAAGTACGGGGATTACATGAAACTGGTTCATACATGGGATTCACATGATTATCCATTCTTTGATAAACAGAGAGATATTATCAGGGAAAAATCAGAGTCAGGTCTTAATGAATTTAAAGATACGCTTGAAGATGTTATAACATTTAAGGAACACGTTGCAATATTGCGCGGAAAGAGAAAAGTGTTAAAGGCGCTGGATAATAAAAAGAAAAAGAAAAATGTTGTGTTCATGCCATTTAAGCCAGAGCATTGGGATGCAATGGATGGGCTGTGGAGAGAGTATAAGGACAGGGAAGATGTAGATGTAAAGGTTGTTTCTGTTCCATATTATTATAAGAATTATGATGGAACTGTTGAACAATACAGTACAAGCGCAGAGTATCCGGACTATATTAATGTGCTGTCAGAGGATGAATATAATTATGAGAAAGATGATCCGGATGAAATAATTATTCAGAATCCATATGACGGATATAATGTTGCAGCAACTATACACCCACGTTATTATGTCAGGAATCTGCTTATGCATACAGATAAGCTTATATATATACCTTATTTTACGACAGATGAGATTGATGCACAGGATATGAGAGCAGATGTCAGCATGAATTCGTATGTGACAATGCCGGGAGTGGTATATGCTGATGAAGTTATATTGCAGTCAGAGAATATAAGGAAACTGTATATAAGAAAGCTCACAGGATTTTTTGGAGAAGAAAGCAGGCATCTGTGGGAGAACCAGCTTAACTCGAATGGTGCGCAGTATCTGGTAAATGATAATAATAATCCGTTAAGATATAACAGGATACCTGGAAAATGGAGAAATCAGGCAGTCAGAAGCGATGGAAGTTATAAGAAAATAATACTTTACTATATAAGTACTAATGGTGTGCTTGAACATAAGCATGAAATGTTTGAAAAAATCGGACGTACAATGGATGTGTTTAAACAATATAAAGAAGATATCGTGTGCCTACTTGCGTTTGAGAATAATATGGAAGAGGTTCTGGAGGGGGAGAATTCAGAACTTCTTATGGATTATCAGTGCGCTTTAAGAAAGTACAATGAATATATCTTGGGCAATGGAGAGTTAATGGACGCTGTAAAGGCGTGCGATGCATTTTATGGTGAGGCAGGAGCAGAGGCACAGATGTGTAGAAATGCTAATAAGCCGGTTATGATAGAAAATGTATATTTATAACGCACAAACTTAAGATGCCATGAAAAACAGGTAAGAATGGAGATATTATGCTGCAGTTTCCAGACAGTTATTTTGAAGATGAAGTAAGAGATGGATTCTATGTTCCATCAATGATAAAGAGAGCATGGGCTACGGCTCTGGATGTATTATGCGAGGTGGATCGCATATGCTGTAAGTACAATATAAAATATTATGCAGAGTGGGGAACACTTCTTGGAGCAGTCCGCCATGCTGGATTTATTCCATGGGATGATGATCTGGATATTGGAATGATGAGAACTGACTATAGAAAATTCTGTGAGGTGGCGCCTAAAGAATTTAATGAAAGTTTTCAGATATTTACATTTAACACGCAGAAAGATTTTCATCATTTTCTTGCAAGGGTGGTGTGCAAAAACAGAATATGCTTTGAGGATGAACATTTAAGAAGGTTCCATGGATTTCCATATATAGCAGGACTGGATATATTTGTCCATGATAATGTCTCAGATGATGCTATGTTGCAGGAAAAATGTGAAAAAACAGCAGAGTATGTTATCACGGTGGCAGATGCGATTGGCGATGGAAGGCTTAACAAAGCACAGGAGACAGAGGCGTTGAGAAGAATTAATAATATGCTTCATGTTAATTGTACCTCAATTGAAGATAAGGAGCAGGAAAGAATACAGCTATATAATGTGGCTGAGAGTGTATTTGCATCATTTGAACATGAAAAATGTATGGAAATGACGCAGATGATGCCACATAGCCTGTATGGAAGACATTTAAGAATTCCAAAGAAGTTCTACGAGAAGCTTGTAAGGATTCCGTTTGAAAATACGACTATACCCGTGCCAGCAGGCTTTGATGCCATGTTAAAGCGGAGGTATGGTGATTATATGAAGCTTGTCAGAAATGCAGGAGGTCATGATTATCCGTTCTATGAATCACAGAAGAGACAGCTTGAAGCACTTATGGATTTTAAACTGCCTGAGTATACATATGATGAGAAAAAGGCAGTAAGGGAAGCTGATTCTGAAGAGCTGTCAGGTTATAGAAGGTATCTGAAGGATTATCTTGATAATATTGAAAGACAGATTGAAGAAATCGGACATATACAGGACACGGAAGTCATAAAAGAGAAGCTTGTTGATGTACAACAGGAAGTGATTGATATGGGAAACCTTATCGAGAAGATAAAAGGTGAAGGGACTGAAAGTGTAAGATGCCTGGAACATTTCTGTGATGTTATATACACGATGTATCAGGGAAATAATGCCGATATAAAAGCTGAGTATGACAATGTAAGAAGAATATTAGAAAAAGATATTATCGAAAAGAAAGAAGTACTTATTCTTGTGAGTAAGGCTTCTGAGTGGAAGTATATAGAGAATGTATGGAAGAAATATAAAGAGGAACAGGACACAGAAGTGGATGTTGCTGTACTTCCGTATTTTTATAAAGAATATGATGGAAGCATAAAGAAAGAAGTAAATGAACTGGGGAACTTTACAACAGATATTGGTGCCATTGATTTAGCACAATATGATATTGCTCTGCATCATCCAGACATTATATATATACAGAATCCTTTTGATAATGAAAATAAAGCAATAGGAATTGAAAAAAAATATTATTCAGACAGGTTAAAGTGTTGTACTAACAAACTTGTCTATATACAGTCGTTTACACTTGAAGAGTTTAATTCTTCTAATGAACGGGAGTATAAGAACATGGGCTGTTTCTGCACAGTACCTGGTGTAGTAAATTCTGATGAGGTATACGTACAGTCTGAGAATATGCGTAATATGTATATAAAGAAGCTGACTGAATTCGCAGGGAAAGAAACTGAAAACATATGGAAAGATAAAATATATGTTAAACCGGATTGGATGAAGAATGAGGGACATAATGTTGTTAAAGGCAATGGAAAAATAAAGATTTTGTTCTATACTTCAATAAGCGGACTTATGCAGAATTCAGAGATAGCGGCGGGCAAGATAAAGAATGTATTAGATGTATTTAAACAATACTCAGATAAGATAGAGGTTATCTGGTGTGTTCAGAGCCTTGTTGATACTGTTATGGAGGATATAAACAGGAATCTTAGTGAGCAGATAAATACAATCAGGGATAAATACAGAATTGAAGAAATCGGACATATATGCAGTGACAGAGACAAGGATATACTTAATTCATGTGATGCATATTATGGCGATATATCTTCAGTGGTTCAGGAGTACAGAAATGCAGACAAGCCTGTAATGATAATGAATTATGAGGTGTAGGAATGAATATACTTGTTATTGGAGAAAAGCTGTTTACGGATTATGCATTGCAGGCATTAGATGATACTGCTCATATGGTTGATGTCTATTATTGGGATGGCACATTTGGACCAGAACTGCTTATGGATTCGGGTATCAATGATTATGACAGTATAGTTGTTATGTTTGATGATGATAAGTTATCGGCAGATATTACAGTTATGATTAAGACAATTGTTACTAATGACAGCTGTACAGTATTTGATTATATTTTATGGCATAAAGCAATGCTGCCTGCCATGAGGGCAGATCTGGTTATGAGTAATCCTTTACATCATTCATATGATGGACTGATTCTTGGTTTGTCACATGCGGAGGTTGGAATACTTGCAGACAGATTACAGGGGCATTATGCTAATCTAGCTGTTTCATCACAGGATATATATTATAATTATAAGACTCTTGAGTATTGCATAGATAATTACTGGGAGAAGATAAAAGATCTCAAACATATAATTATAGATATGTATGATTATGAATATTTTAATTTTGATACATCTCTTGCTAAGAATATATACAGATATTTTATGTGGGGCGGTTACAATCTTGATGAACATAATATGACACGCAATAAAATATATAAAAACAGTCTCGAGGAAGTCCGCAATTATCTTCTATATAGCAAATATAAAGGATTGGATATAAGTAAGCTTGGGATGTGGAAGGATTTGTTCCCGGACACATATTATATGAATGGGTATGCCGATTACAGAGGCGTTAACAGGGTCGAACAGAGAATGGAGATGATTACGGACAGACTTGTTGAAGAGTATGAGGTAACATCAAGCACTGTGCGCAATGAGTATCCCGAAACCATCAGTGAAAATGTGTCTGTTATGAATGATATGCTTGCTTTAATATATAGTAAGTGGCCTGACATTAAAGTAAATATAATACTTCTTCCAATATATAAAGGGATTCTTGATAAGAGAGAACCATATTATATTAAGTGGAAAGAACAGTTTATGGGAGTTATAGAGAACTTGAGCAACAGATATCCGTTCAGATTCACATCATATCTGGAAGATGAAATGACAGAGGATAAGAAGTACTATTATGACAAGGATCATCTCAATTACCTTGGTGCATATGTGTTTACGCAGAAGTTAAAGCAAATGCTTGGAGAACAGTTTTAAAAATGCATTAATAAATAGGCATATTAAATAGAATAATGGGTTAATATTGGGCGGGTGACATCCGATATATAAGATATATGTAGAAGAAACGTATATCCTATAGACATGGAAGTCAGGATGCAATATTTACTGAATGTGTGAATTCCGTGTATGAGTAAATACACGGAATTTTTTTATGGAGAAATATATATGAAAGTACTAGCCGTATATGGTACGAGACCAGAAGCTATTAAAATGTGCCCGCTAATATTAGAGATGAAGAACAGACCAGAGGTCAAGTGTGTTGTGTGTCTGACAGGACAACATAGGGAAATGCTTGATCAGGTGAATGGATTATTTGGGATAACGGCAGATTATGATCTTAATATAATGCAGAAAGGACAGTCGCTTGCAGACATTACGTCAAAAGTGCTGCAAGGACTCGATAAGGTTATTGATAAGGAAAAACCTGATGTAATGCTTGTACATGGAGATACAACAACTTCATTTGCAGCAGCTCTGGCGGCGTTTTACAGAAATATTCCTGTAGGTCATGTTGAAGCAGGACTAAGAACATACAATATGAAGTCTCCATATCCGGAAGAATTTAACAGACAGGCTGTAGATTTAATATGCAATTATTATTTTGCACCTACAGAAACTGCAAAAGAGCATCTTCTCAAAGAAGGAAAGAATCATTCACACATATATGTTACCGGGAATACAGTAATAGATGCGTTAAAGACTACAGTGGATGAATCTTTTTCGGATGACAATATTGAGTGGGCAAAGGGCAGCAGACTTATATTACTTACCTCGCACAGAAGAGAGAATATTGGTGAGAATATGAAACACATATTTGAGGCTGTTAATGCCATTGTGGATGAGTATCCTGATGTCAAGGTTATATATCCGTTACACAAGAACCCCAGAGTCAGGGAGATAGCTTATGAGTATTTCAGGGATAATGACAGAATCAGGCTGATAGAGCCGTTGGATGTATATCATTTTCATAATTATATACAACAATGCTTCCTGATAATGACAGACAGTGGAGGTGTGCAGGAAGAAGCCCCATCTCTTGGTAAGCCTGTTCTGGTATTAAGAGAGAATACTGAAAGACCAGAAGGGGTTGCGGCAGGTACACTAAAGCTGGTTGGAGTTGAGAAAGAATCTATATACAGAGGTGTTAAGGAGCTACTGGATAATCGCAAAACATATATCAAGATGAGTAAGGCAAGTAATCCTTATGGAGATGGAAATGCTTCTAAATATATAGTTGATGCTTTATTAAAAGCTGTAAGAAGAGTTTAAATATTGATTAGAGGAAAGAAAATGATATCTGTAATAGTCCCTATATATAATGCAGAAGAATATTTAAATAAATGTCTGGCAAGTATTGTTAATCAGACTTATCGTGAGTTGGAAATTATACTTGTAAATGATGGTTCTACTGATGAGAGTCTTGCTATATGTGAAAAGTACAAACAAGTTGATGACAGAGTTGTTATTATTAACAAGCATAATGAGGGATTAGTCAGAGCAAGAAAAGATGGCATTAGAATGGCAAAGGGTGAGTATATTACTTTTGTTGATGCTGATGACTGGATAGATATTACAACATATGAGAAGATATATACAGGGAAAGCTGATATTATCTCATATGGATTGACAGAGGAATATGAAAATTATTCCAAAAACAAAACTGATAAAATAGAGCCGGGATTATATGATAAAAAAAGAATACATGACCAGATTATCCCTTGCATGCTTAGTTCTACAACCTTTTTTGAATTTGGCATGTTGCCAAACCTTGTATGTAAATTAATAAAGAAATCTTTGTTATTAGAAACAATAGATGATGTATCTGATAATGTGACAATTGGGGAAGATGTGGATTTCTTTTTCAGAACTATATACAAGGCAGAATCAATGCTTATAAAAACAGATACTCTATATCATTATAGACAACATAAGAAATCAATGATGAAGGCAAAATTGCCGGTAGAAAAGATTAAAGCCTTATATTTGGATTTATATAATATTAAAGAAGCAGCCGGACTGACAGAATGGGTATCACAGCTGAATCAATATATAACATTTGTAATGCTGCTCAAAAGACCAGAGATTGTAATACCTTATATTACGGAACTAAGTGATATTCATGGAAAAGTAGTTATATATGGAGCTGGGGGATTTGGAAAAAGTCTGTATGATATATTAATAGAGAATAAGAATATAACAAAACTGTCTATAGTTGATAGGCAGTGGCAGAATATGAATAATGTGGGATATCATATAGAAAATCCTGAAACTGTCAGAGTTGATATTCCAGATAAAATAATAATAGCCATTCTCAATGAGAATGTGTGTGGACAGGTTGGAAAGTATCTTATAGAAATGGGAATTGAAAGTAAAACAATTATAAGCATTAATTTCAGGGGAATTAATGCTGAAAGCATGATAAAGAAGATATATTAAAGATGATTAGAGGAGAAAATATGGCGGTTGTTAGCATAGTAATGCCTGTATATAACGGCGAAAAATATTTAAGACAATCTATTGCAAGTGTAGTGAATCAGACATTTAAGGATTGGAATTTAATAATTGTTGATGACTGTTCTACAGATTCTTCACCTGAAATTATGAATGAATATGCAAAAGCAGATGACAGGATTCAGGTTATACACAACGAAGTAAACAGTAAGATACCAGCATCACTTAATAATGGCTTTGAAGAGGCAGCAGGCAGATATTTTACCTGGACATCAGATGACAATATATATGAGCAGGATGCTATTGAGAAAATGGTTAAATATCTGGATGAGCACCCAGATACAGGTCTTGTATATTCTAATATGAGATTTATTGATGGAGAAGGCAGAGAAACAGGAATATATGAATCTAAGCCAGAGGATATATTCAGTAATAACTGCGTAGGTGCATGCTTTATGTATAGGGCAGATATTGCCAAAGAAGCTGGCAAATATAGTGCGGACTGGTTTTTAGTAGAGGATTATGAGTATTGGCTGAGAATAAGAAATATAAGTAAGATAGGTCATATAGATGAATTGTTATATAAGTACAGACGTCATGAGAGAAGCTTATCAGAAACCAGGATGATAAAGGTAAGAGAGAAACTATATGACTTAAGACTTAATATGATTCAGAAGATGAATGATAAGATTTCTGGCAGGATTAAGAAGGAATTATTCAAGGAAATGTGGCTGCAGAATTCTGAAAGACATGATGAGCTGCTTAATGTATTTTGGAATGGAGAAATGCCGGTTGATTTACAATGGCTTAAAAGAAAAGGGATAATTGATATGAGTAAAAAAGTTGTTTTGTTTGGAGCAGGAGTGTTTGGTGCTAAGGCACTGGATTATCTTGGAGAAGAAAAAGTGTATTGTTATGTAGATAATAATCCGGAACTGAAAGATAAGATCGTTAATGGTAAGATTGTAAAATCTTTTGATGATATGAAGGAACTTGCAAAGACTTACCAGATCGTAATTGCTGTTGATGCCCACAAAGCAGGCATATTAGCAGAACAATTAGAAAATGCCGGAATAACGGAATATGTAACTTATCTTGAGATGGTTAACAATTATAAAAAACCGGAATTATCCGGACAGGTAGACTGGATAAAAACTACAGAAAAGGCAAAAAACTGGATAATTAATAATTCTATAAAAGGAGAGGGGATAATTAATAATTCACGGTACAAAAAGAGTTATCCGGAAGTCAGCGGATATTATATTCCAACGCTTTTAAGATGGGGATTCAGAGATATGGCTGTTACATATGCCGGATGGTTGTGCTCAATACAGCATGAAGAGGGGGCGTGGTATGATACGGATGATAAAGAACCATATGTGTTTGATACAGCCCAGATTCTTAAAGGGTTAGTGGCTATATATCCAATAAAACCTGAGGTTAAAGACAGCTTAATAAAGGGATGTGAATGGTTATTAGGGCAGATTACAGAAGAAGGCAGATTAGTTACTCCTTCTAAGGCAGCGTGGGGTAATGATGGAGTGTGTTCAGAACTGATACATTTATACTGTCTTTCACCATTGATAGATGCAGCAAAGCTTCTTGATAAACCGGAATATGAGAAGGCGGCGAGAAGAGTGGCTGATTATTACATCAGTAATTATAGAGATAAAATTCTTAACTTTGGATTTCTGTCACATTTTTACTCATATGTTATGGAGGCTCTTTGCGATATAGAAGAGACTGAGCTTGCAAAAGAAGCAATGGATAAACTTTCTGTAATGCTCGATGAAAAAGGATATATTCCTGCATTCAAGGATGTTGACTGGGTATGCTCGACAGGAATGTTCCAGCTGGCAATTACATGGTATAAGCTTGGTGATATTGAAAGAGGAAATAAGGCATTAACATATGCAGCAAAGCTTCAGAATGAAACAGGTGGATGGTTTGGAAGCTACGCCGTAATTGATAATCCAAAACCTACAGATAAGAAGGAGTATCCTGATTATATACCTGATGGGGAAATAAGCTGGGCGGTTAAGTATTATCTGGATGCAGTTTTTTATAAAAACAGATTAGAGTTTGATATACAGGCGGATAGTTTTTCATCATCAATTTCAAAGGAAGATGGAAGATATCAGGTTATCCTTAAAGAAATTAACTCTGTGCATAAAGCGGGCATGAAGATAATTGATGTCGGTTGTGGGAAAGGAAGATTCTTAACTAATCTTTTAGAGGATGTAAAAGATTCCCAGTTATATGCGGTAGATATTTCAGATAAGGTAATGGGGACATTATCAGACAGAATCGTAAAAGAGAATGGAGTGCTCACACAGATTCCGTATGCTGACAATACATTTGACATCACGTATGCTGTGGAATCCCTGAAACATGCAATATTTCCTGAAAACGCCATAAAAGAGATGTTACGAGTTACTAAGACTGGAGGGAAGGTAATAGTTGTAGATAAGTCGGCAAAAGCACTTGGAATGCTTGAAATAGATGCGTGGGAGCAGTGGTTTGATGATGAAATATTTGAAAATGCTATTAAAGGTACAGGTTCATCTTTAAAGGTAATAGACAAAATACCATATGATGGCTATGAAGCGGATGGGTTGTTTAAGGCATGGATTATTACAAAATAACATATAATTTTTAAGAGGTAGAAAATGGTTGATTTAGAATTTGATGATAAAAATTATTTTACATTTTATGCGGCAGCTGAATATAATGGTAAACTATATATATCAGACCCAGATAACAGGGGATTGCTAGTATATGATTTAGATACAAAAGAGATTAATGTTAAAAATATTTTTATGGCCGAAAACGAGAGAGATAATTATTGGTCGGCTTTTTCTTATAATGGTGAAATATGGTTTGTTCCGATAAGAGATAATCAGAAGATTGCCATATATAATATTGATAATAACAGCATTGAATATCTGAAAATTCCAAGATCAGAACACGTATGTGAATATCAGCCTTTTAGCAATAGTTATGTAGTAGGTAATAAGGTTTATCTGACGCCAGCGTATTATGACAGCATATTATGTGTAGATTTAATGACTAGAGAAATTAAAAAAATAGATATAGGTATTTATACATATTCTGGCGATATTCATGCCACATATAAATGGACATGCATGGAAAAAAATAAAATTTATTTCTGCCCGTTTAATAATTCGCTGGTAAAAAGTTATGATGTGGTTAATGGAGTTGCTGAAGACATACCAGTATCTGTTTCTAGCGGTATGTATACCAATATTATAGTTAAAGATGATTATATTTATTTAATGCCACAGAAACTTGATAATGGCATATTGAAGTATAATTTAAATGATAAATCACAAGAAACTGTATATATTAATGCCCAATACGATAATACTACACAGTATGAGTGTTATTTTATGTTTGATGATGTAATATATGGACTTCCATTAGATGGAAATATAATGTATTTATTTGATTGCACGTCTGGAAATGTAGACACTATAAAAATAAACAATAATATTGAAAGCATATATTCATATTATTTTGCACAGAAAATAAATGAAATGAGATATTTAATAATATCTAATAATGTAAAAAATCCTTGTCTGATCTGGGAAAAAGATGAAATTGAATTAATAGATATAAAATTACCAAAGGATTATTTTATCAAGGAATTATTAATGGAGATAGAGAAAAGGAGATAGCGTATGTATATTTGCTCAAATAATAATTGTTGGTTTACTAATATTGGGGAGGCATTTATAGACTTAGGAGTTAAAGCTATTGTTCATAATCTTGCAAAAAAGGATGATGCTATTCATTATGCCTGTGTATCTCCTATGTCCAACACATATCTTCCAGAATCAGCATCAGACAGAGCATTTAGAAATGATGCTTTTTATGAACCAGATGTTCTTTTTTTAGCAGGGATGTATGCTACTAGTGAGGCATTTATAAATGATGGATCTTGTATAACATATGAGTTTGCAAAAGAATTAAGAAAAAAAGGAAAACAAATTGCATTTATAGGGGTTGGAGGAGAAAATTATACTGATAAAGAAAAAAGCGATGTACTTAGAGGAATGGAATTATTAAAACCGCTTTTTATTATAACAAGGGATAAAAAAACATATGATTTATATTCCGATTATTTTGAGTGTAAAAAAGGGCTTGATTGCGCATTCTGGCTGAATGATGAATATAATCCGTCGGGGTTGGAACATAAAAATTATATAGTATCAACATTTAACAGATCTGATGAACCTCTGGAACTGACAGATAGAGAGCATTATGTACATCCTTGGCATTTTCAATATACACTTGATGAAAGTAAAACAAGATATTTATCAAAAAATAATTTGTTTGTATCGGATAGCCCATATGAGTATTTAACATTGTATGCAAATGCTGATAAGGTGTATACAGATATGGTTCATGCAACGATACCATCTTTGGTATATGGAACACCAGTAAAATATTATCAGATAGATAATAGAAGAGATGCGTTCGAAAGTTTGGATTATATTCATAAAGATGATGAGGGATTTTTATATATAGATAAACGACTTTTAGATATAGAAAAGAAACAGATAGAGGAATATGCATTGAAAAAATTAAATGAAAAATAAAACGAATACGGATTTTTGGTAAGCAGAGAGTGACAATATATATGGATAAATTGATAATATTTGGGGCTGGTAATTATGGGAAAAAAGCATATGAAAAATTACAATATAAAGATATAGCTTTTTATGTGGACAATAACACTGGTTTAAGAGGGAAAACATTATATGATATAAAGATATTGGATTTTGATACATATAAAACAATAGCTCAGGAGTATAGTCTTATTATAGGACTATCAGAAAACAGAGAGAAAGAGCTTATGGAACAGCTTTTTCAAAATGAAATAAAAGATTTTGTTTTGTATTCAGAAATAGATGATTACTTGAGCGGAAAAATTTGTTTGAATTCTGAATTAAGAGAAAAACATCTGATGTCACTGCTAGAATATTATAAAAAAAAGGAAATTATTCTTGAAAAGAAAAATAAGATTTTGATGAATAATGTAGATATTCGCCACTTAAAGCCAGCAAGAGGATACATAAGGAAAATACAGTTGAAAATGTTATCTTTTGCACAGGATATATTTTCAGATTTACCAAATGAAATTCATCCTTTTCTGGTTGCAGAAAATGTTTTGGGATATACAAGGAATAATGGCTTTATACCATGGGGTGATGATGTTAACTTTGGAATGATGAGAGACAGCTATAATAAATTTATAGATTATTACGAAGAGAATTATAAGGTGTTTATAAGTGATGTTGATTATCGTAAAGAATACTCAGAACCAAAATATATAGACCGATTATTAAATGCGTATCCTGATGAGGATTTTATGGTTGTTTTTCCTTGCTATTTGCAGGTTAACAGAGGTAAAACTTTATATGATAGAAAAGTGTGTAATATATTTTGCTTTGATTCTTTTAAACCAGATTATGAATTTAGAGAGTATAAAGACAAAATTCTTCAAATTAACGATAGAATAATGAATATATACTTTTCCGTAGAAAGAATAAATTATATAAAAAATGAATTGAAAGTAATTAATGATAAATTTGACCCAGAAGGAGAAAATATTTATTTTTCATTAGATAGCATGCTGGCTATAAAGAGAAATAATGATAGCTGGATTAAAAAAGATTGTATTTTTCCATTAAAAGCAGTTGATTATGATGGGTATAAATTTTATGTACCTAATAATTCTGATGAATACATAAAATATGAGTATAAAAATTATGACGAATTTCCTAGTGATTACGGGGTTACAACACGCGATTATATATATGATTTATATGTTACTGTAGAGTTTTATATTATTGATTCATTTGAAATATATCATTTTTTACCTTTGTACAGGCTGCTAAGAGAGAAAGGCGTATATGCTATTTTTGTGCTAGAAGATGAGAGTAGAAATGCATCAGGGAAATGGGTTGATTATAAAAATGCAAAGCAGATATTGGATGATAAAGAAGTTGAATATTCTGAGTATTATAATGAAAAAGCAGATATTGTTTTTACAACTCAAGGTGTAGAAATTTTGACAAAATATTCGCATTCCATAAAGATAGCCTTGGCATATGGACCAGCATTTAATAATGATGATTTTTTAATTACACCTAAAAGTACAATAGGTTTTGATTATAAATTTGTTAATGGAGAATTTCAAAAGGATATTCTTTCAGAGAAAAATTATATTAATAAAGAACATATCATAAATGTGGGCTATCCAAAACATTACGGATATAAGTATTCAATAGAGAATAAGGATAAGGTGTTAAAAGAATTAAATATTAACACGGAAAAGCAGATTCTGGTGTATCTTCCAACATGGGATCATGATCCTTCTGTAGAGGCATATTATGATGAGATTATGAAATTGAAGGAACAATATTTTGTTGTTACAAAACCTCATCATTGTACATTCAGATTAGAATCACAGGCTGAACGATTAAAAAAGATATATGAATTGTCGGATGTTGTTCTTGATGGAAATTATGATTTTGAGAAAGCGGTAATTATTGCAGATGTTTTATTATGTGATGCAACATCGGGTGCTTCAACAGAAAGCAGGGTTCTTAATCCTGAAGCCAGGTTAGTGCTTTTATCTACCAGAACTGATATTAAAGAGTATTTCTACAGCGAGATAGAAGATTTTGCGGATGCAGTTGTCAATAATCCAAATGATTTATTGGGAGTTATGGATGGTTTAGATGTTCGGCAAAAGGATTGGAAATATATTATTGATATGGATAAAGATGAAGAAGATTTATGGCATGTAATGAAAACTATTATTAAAGACAATCATCTGAACAAATTATAAAGAAGCCTTATCGGGAGAATTGATAAGACAGAACCACATACTACAAGCCTGATGTATGCACTGGGAGACAGACTTAATAAGAAAAGGATGGTACTATTAAAAGAATGCGAAAAGTCATAATTTTTGGAACGGGATTATATGGAAAGCAGGCATTACAATTTTTTACAAGAGAAAATGTTATGTTCTGGACAGATAACAACGAAGATTTACATGGAAAACTGATAGAAGGAATAGAAGTGATTCCACCATCAGAATTAAAGAAGTATCTAAATGAATGTGTGATTGTTATTGCCGCGAAACCAGAATTTTTTAATCAGATAAAGTATCAGTTGAATAAAGAATATGGTATAGAAATGGCATTGAATTACACATTTTTGAAGTCATATATAAATGATTCAGGTATATCGGTTGGAGAGTTTTTGAGTGGCTGCATGGAAAAGGATATATACAGATTGATGTTTTATTATGCAGAGGAACAAGAGAAACATGTACAGGAGCAGGTTGAGTTCTTTGTTTCGGTTTCTGATATACGAAGATTGAATCCGGCAAGAGGTGGTGCAAGAAGATTTCAATTAGAATTACTCATGTCAGCATATAGATTGAGCGAAGACTTGAAAATGTCAGGCTTTGAGATAATGATTGAAGGTGGGACTCTTATAGGAGCAGTCAGGCATGGGGGATTTATTCCGTGGGATGATGATATAGATTTCATGATGCTGCGTAAAGAATACGAAAGAATGATGGAATTTTATAAAAATAAGGGTTTATTTTATAGTTCTGATGCGCCATATTATGATGAAAACACGTTGTATTCAGAAATGTCGGACTTTCTTAATGAATGTGGTAATGATTATGCGTTCTGTTCTAATGGAAAGTTTGTAAAAGTGTTCTTTAAAAGAACTCCGGAACCAATTGTTTTAGATATATTTCCAATAGATTATTACAATGATGATATTAGCTTTGAACAGCTGCAGAATATTGATATGCAGCTTAAAAAGGAATTTGATAGTAATACAGACAAGTCAGCTGTTAAAAGAGATAAATGGTATAAAGCGATAAGAAGCAGTGGTAAAATAGTTAGTAAGATGGAATCTTCACATTTATGTTATGGCTTGGAAACAGATTTTATTAAAATGTGCAATAGTTATTTTTCATTGAATTATGTACTGCCTCTTAAGAAAATTAATTTTGAAAATAAGGTGTTCTTAGGACCTGGTAACCCAGATAAAATGCTTGAAATGGAATATGGTGATTACATGCAGTGGCCAAATGATGCCGGAAGTACTGCACATGGTGCTAACAGAAGGTTTTCAAGATATAAGAATTACAGTAATCCACGTTATATTCACACAAAGTCTGAAGCTGAGGATTTCTGCAAAGAAATTAATGAAAAAGCAGGCGATTATCAGCTCATAGTTGAAAAGTATAAGATATTTAACTGGAAGGAATATTTTGATATTGTCGATTATCTTGATGAACATGATATTAGTTATATAGTGTATGCATAAGGAGGAAGTATGGTTCTGAAATATGATTCTCTGGAAAAAGTTAAGGAACATGTGCAATATAATAATTCCCCTGTTGTAATTTATGGAGCAGGAATGATAGGACAGATTATTATGCCATATATGATAACAAGTTCAGGTATGCTCGACAATCTGTTGTTTTATGTGGATGGAGATAGAAGAAAACAGCAACAGACTATACATATTGGGAACAGGGATATAGAGATAAAATCACCAGAGATTCTGGACAAACTTCCTGGGAATGCAGTAGTTCTTATTACTAACAGCAATTATACAGGAATAGTTGACATGCTTAATTCAATTGATGCATTAAAAGAAAATGTTGGGGTAATTATTCCGATTATACTGGCAATCAGGGCAAGGAAACTGGGAATGGGTAGCTATTCTGACAGACCATCAGAGGTCAGAATTCCGAAGGTAATTAATTATTGCTGGTTTTCAGGGAATCCGATGCCTGAGTATCTTGTAAAATGTATTGAATCTTGGAAAAGGTTTTGTCCTGATTATAAGATTGTCCGTTGGGATGAGGATAATTATGATGTAGGGAAGAATATATACATGAAACAGGCATATGAGGCAGGGAAATGGGGGTTTGTTCCTGATATAGCCAGACTGGATATTCTTTATAATTATGGAGGTCTGTATATTGATACAGATGTAGAGATAATTAAGAATCTTGATGATCTTCTTGGAAACGAAGCATTTACTGGAGTGGAGAAATGGGGGAATATTAATATGGGTGGATGCAGCGGAGCAGTTCCCCATCATCCAATGATTAAGAAGATGCTGGATTTCAGAATAAATGAAGAATTTATTATGCAAGATGGAAGTCTTAATCTTACTACCTGCGGATATTATGAGACGATGCCGTTTATACAGGAGGGATTCATCCCTGACAATACAACGCAGACAATTGATGGAATGACTATTTATTCGTCAGATTATTTCCAACCATATGATTATATGAGCGGTGAGACATGTATAACTAAGAATACTCATTCAATACATCATTTTAATGGCGGATGGATTGATGAGAAACATAAGGAAGAGCGGCAGAAGACAAAAGATAACTACCAGAAAATGGTAAGTAAACTGGCTTAATGAGTATTAAGATATCATTGCTTAATATGAGCAGAAATGAGGGCTATTATGGTTATAGAACTGGCAATTAATTCACAGGCTGATAATGACACAGGATTGACATACGGGCAGATAATTGAATCAGATGGAATTAATGCCGGGCAGGTAATACCATATGGACCGGATATGTACAGGCAGGCGCTGCCTATAATATTAAAGCATGGGTATGCAGTGGCATCTGATCCGGATGGAAAGAACAGCAAAATACTTAAATTACAGGGAGGCACATATGCACACCGATACAGATATGATGGGGGCGTTGATATGTGGTTCCTTAATAGTTATGACTGTATATTTCTTTATGATTGCAATGAATTTTCTGTTGAATTGTGCAGGACAGCGTTAGGAGAATGGACTGGAAAAAGACTTGTGCTTGTTGGTAGTAAATGGGAGAGAATGATTGAGTATCTTGACGATATTGATGGGGTGGAATGTTTCTATGAACCAGAGCCGGATGATTCAAGATTTACACAATTGATGGAAGGATACAGATGCCTTCATGTAATAGACGGACTTCCACATCAGGAAAGCATGGACCGGTATAATGATGGGATTATGTATTATGAAGAGGTCATGTCTTTTACATATATGTTCTCGGATTATAGATCATTAGGCAGCCTTAATCCTGATAAGAAATTTTTTGTTATAGATGGGTATTATAACAAACTTGGACTTTTTACAATATTTTCTAAAATAGTGACATGTGCAAAGTATGTAAAGGCTAAGGGAATGGTACCTGTAGTCAGGCTTACCATGTCGGGAAACAGCTTTTATTCTGATTTTGAAGGTGATGATATATGGAGCAAATTCTTTAATCAGCCAGAAGGGTATACGCTGGAAGAGGTTATACACAGTGCGAATGTGTATTTTTCTCCAGGATTCTATAATGGAAGTGTACAGAGTACTATTATGGAAAATATCAGTGAGGATGCAGTTTTGTCATGGTCTTGCGGAGAATATAATGATGCAATGATTAGATATATAGAAGAGAAAAAAGAAAGCTATCTCCCATATCCTGACAGAACTCTTGAAGTGCTTGCAAGAGGAACAGATTTTGTTAATACACATTTAAAGAATCACCCGGTTCATGCAACCAAAGAAATGATGGCAGATAAGATTGATGAACTTATGAGTACATGGGATGGATTGGAATATATATACATAGCAACTGAGGATTTATCTTATGTTGAATATTTCCGCAACAGATTCGGAGATAAAGTGTATTTTACAGATCAGCAAAGATATTCAACCAGACCTGGACAATTACTGTATGATTATCACAGAAGTGAACCAGACAGGCAGACAGGATTTAATCTTGGAGCGGAGTACGCTGCTTCTATTGCACTTCTTGCACAGTGCAATTCTTTTCTTGCTTCTGGATGGTGTACAGGGGTTAGCGAAGCAATCAGGGAAAATCAGGGGAATTATCGCAATAAGTATATATTTGATCTGGGATTTAACAATTAATGCTTGATAAATGCACTAAATTGTATTAGTATATATTATATATGATATGTATTTAACGAAAGCGGTTTTTCTATATTACCTGTGCGGTTGTTATATTTTTATATGGCAATGGGGCGGTACAGGGTCTGTTTATCTTGGTTATGTCTTTATGTCAATGAAAATCTTGCTTTTAATAGGGTATAAAGCAGGATTGTATGATATAATGGACGCAATCTGAAACAGATGATTCGAAGCTGGAACTTAAGTGTATGGTGTATAACATCAACAATGGAAAGAATCCTCATATAAGACAGTCGTGAAAGTGGCTGGATGAATATATGATATTTGTTAATAAGGTCAGAGAGCTACACTGTGGCAGAACAGCAATTGTTAAATCAGTTGATTACGTTGCTTTTAGCAGATGGAAGAACTGAAGATTTAAAGAAGTCTGCTTCAGATAGAGAGTATCAGTTACGCTTACTGAAAGAGTATGGTATGGTGTAGAGAAAATAGTGTGAAAACGGGCAGGAATGGAGAGTAATATGTATACAGAATTAACAGCATCTATGATGTGCGCCGATTTTGGCAACCTTGGGAAAGAAGTAAGAGAATTGGAGGCAGCAGGTGTAGATTCATTTCATATTGATATTATGGATGGCCGTTATGTGCCTAACTTTGCAATGTCACTTAATGACCTGCGATATATAAGGTCGGCTACAGATAAGCCTATGGATGTTCACCTTATGATAGAGCATCCTAATACGCATATTAATCTCTTTCTGGAGTCATTAAGGAAAGGGGATACAGTGTATATCCATCCTGAAGCAGAGTATCATCCGTCAACAACACTGCAGAAGATAATTGATGCAGGAATGGTTCCGGGAATAGCAATTAATCCGGGGACAAGTGTTGAGACAGTTATGGAGATGCTTCAGATTGTAGATAAGGTTCTTGTAATGTCTGTTAATCCAGGTAATGCAGGACAGATGTATCTTCCTTATGTTGGGAAAAAGATAGAAAGACTTCTTAATATCCGTAAAGAGATGGATTTTGAGGTGTACTGGGATGGAGCGTGCAGTGCAGATAAAATTACCACATTTGCGCCAATGGGGGTTAAGGGGTTCGTGCTTGGAACAACACTTCTTTTTGGCAAAGACAGACCATATGGGGAGATTTTAAGGGAGATAAGAAATTTATGATAATAGACAATAATCCTGTTATGATGGGGCAGGATGAGATAATCAGGCTTGCGACAGAACTTGCAGAGGCTGTTGATAATAACTGGCTTGTAGATGGTGAAAAGGCAGCCGGATATACATACGCCCATCTTGTTGCCATGTTTTTTGCTACAGGCAGTATGGAAGATGGAAACAAGCTTTATAATTATTGCTATGATGCTGCAATCCGATGTGGTAAGTCTAATATAGATAAGAGACTGCGTGATGGACAGAAGATAAAGGTTGCATTTCTTCCAATATCAGCAGCAGAGTGGCCAGCAGAGCGTATATATAAAATGTTAAGAGATGACGACAGGTTTCTGCCAGTTGTTGTTCCGGTTCCTATAATCGGAAGGACTAAGGAAGAACGGGGAAAGACATATTCCCAGACATATAAGTATTTTGAAGAGAATGGCTATAATGTAGAGCATGTGTATGACCCTGATACAGAGGAGATTACAGGATGGGAAGATATAGGTGGTGTTCCTGATGTAGTTATTCATGTTACACCATGGTATCTGGATATGGTAAAGAATTATCAGATTATTAATTTGCCGTTTTCAGTGCTTAATGTATATATATCATATGGGTTGACTGTTGGCAATTCCCAGACAGGAAGATTTGATGAATTATGTATGTATAACAAGGAATTTATGAATCTGTGTTGGAGAGTATATACAGAGACTAAGACAGATTATGAAGAGTTTATCAGGTATGAGGCACTTGGCGGAAAGAATGTCCGTAATAGTGGATATATTAAGATGGATTACTTCTATGATGAACACAGTTATACAGAAAAAGATATACGAAATATGTGGGGAATACCAGAAAACAGAGATGCGAATGGGTATAAGAAGGTTATTATTGCACCACATTTTTCAGTTGGGGATACTAATGTATTGTCGTTTTCTACATTTGACAAGAACATGTATTTTTACATATATCTTGCTAAGAAGTATAAGGACAGTATTTCATTTGTTTTTAAGCCACATCCGAATCTCAGGAATGGACTGGTTAAGCATGGATATATGAAATCAATTGATGAATATGAAGCGTATCTTGATGAGTTTCGCAGACTGCCTAATGCAAGGGTTCAGGAAGAGGGAAGCTATCTGGAATTGTTTGATACATCGGATGCAATGATAGACGATTCTATTTCGTTTGTAGGAGAGTATCTGTATACAGGAAAGCCTATGTTATTTCTTGAAAGACCAGAACAGAGATTTAATGAGCTTGGAAAGAAAATAATTGATGCACATTATAAAGTTAAGGGTACTGATTATTATGGAATAGATACTTTTCTTGAGGATGTGGTGCTGGCTGGCAATGATACAAGAAAGGCTATAAGACAACGCGTATATGAGGAAGAACTAGATTATGCAGGAATTAATGGAATCAAGGCATCAGACTACATATATAATGACATTGCAAATGCTTTATTAGGATAGAAAGGCATATTTATGAACGTAGCATTAGTATTGGCAGGAGGAACAGGGAGCAGGTTAGGTGCGGATATACCCAAGCAGTATCTTATGTGTGGTGGCAGGATGGTGATTGATTATTGTCTCGAAACACTTGATGAGTCTGCATATATAGACAGTATATGGGTTGTGGCTGATGTTGTGTGGCAGGATCATATTAAAAAGGTTGGAAAGCTGGCAGGATATGTGCTTCCGGGAAAGAACCGGCAGTTATCTGTATATAATGGGCTTATGTCAATAAGCAGGGCTTATGGAGAGGAAGATGTTAATGTACTGATACATGATGCGGCAAGACCGTTTCTTACAGGAGAATTAATCCAGAAGTGTATAGAAGCGTTATCTGGACATGATGGGGTTCTTCCAGTACTGCCTATGAAGGATACAGTATATTATAGTGATAATGGAAATACTATTACATCTTTAATCAGAAGAGAAAATGTATATGCAGGACAGGCACCTGAGCTATTCAGACTTAAGCCATACATTCAGGCTAATGAAAGCCTTATGCCGGATGATATTATGAATATTAATGGGTCAAGTGAACCAGCAGTCATGGCAGGGATGGATATCGTTATGATACCGGGGGATGAGAGTAATTATAAGATTACAACAAAGTCTGATTATGACAGGTTTGAGCAGAGGATAATGGGAGAACAGGTATGAAGGCACAGGTGTTATATGGCATTAATGACATGCGCTATGAGGATATTGAAGAACCCCAGCTAAAGGATGGCTGGGTTATTGTCAAAGTGATGGCAGCAGGAATATGCGGTTCAGATATTCCAAGAATATATAAGACAGGAGCCCACGTTCATCCAATAGTGATTGGTCATGAATTCTCGGGTAAAGTTGTTAAGACATATAATGGAGATTCTGACTGGTCCGGAAAGAGAGTAGGAGTGTTTCCACTTATTCCTTGTGGAAAATGTAAATGCTGTCAGGATAAGCGTTATGAGATGTGCAGTAATTATAATTATCTGGGATCACGTTGTAATGGCGGACTTGCTGAGTATGTGGCGGTACCAGAGTGGAATCTTCTTGAGCTTACGGAGAATATTTCTTACAGGCAGGCGGCGATGCTTGAGCCTATGGCAGTAGCAGTACATGCGATGCGTCAGTTCACTATAAAAGAAGGAACCAATGTATGTGTTATTGGAGCAGGAACTATTGGCATGCTGCTTGTTATGCTTCTTAAAGCATCAGGAATTCATGATGTATATGTATATGGCAATAAGGAATCGCAGGAAAGATATGCGGCAAAGATTGGTATAGATAAGGAACATTACAGTCCGCAGGATATAAATGCTGATTATGTTTTTGAATGCGTAGGGAAAAATGAAACAATTAATCAGGCTATAGAACTGTGCGCTCCGGCAGGGCATATTGTACTTGTTGGAAATCCATATTCTGATATGGATATACCAAAGGATATTTACTGGAAGATATTAAGAAAGCAGTTAAAGTTAAGTGGAACATGGAATTCATCATACACTGGAAACATGGATGATGACTGGAATTATGTGATTAGTCTGCTTAAAACCGGGACTATTCATCCAGAGTGTTTTATAACACATGAGTTTAATCTCTCAGATATTCAGGAAGGAACACGAATTATGAGGGATAAGTCACAGGATTATGTAAAGATTATGTGTATTAATGATTAATGGTTAATATAAGACGGAGGTCAGAGTGATAACAATTGATATTCTTTCTCCGGTTGGTGGAAGAACAGGTGGAATTGAAAATGTTATACGGGCGTGGACAAGGAAGCTGCCGGGTGATGAATATGACATAAGAGTTATTCATATGGCTCCGGGAATGAAATATCTTGAAGGATATAATAAAGCATATTCATTTGCCGAATGTATGGATGATAACATTAATTCAAAGCTTACACATTTTGCAAGAAATTATGCAGGATTTATAAACAGCTATGGCAGACCGGATATATGTGTGGCAACGAACTGGCCAGCTATGTGTGTTGTGGCAGATACGGTGAGAAGGGCACTTGATACGCATTTTATAATATTATCGTGGGTTCACAGTGATATATCGCAGTATCAGGCAGCCGGGCTAGGCGGGATTAATGAGATGTTAAAGGCTGATGCGCATCTGTGCATAAGCAGGAGTAATGAAGAGTCGGTTAAGGCGGTATGTCCGGAGGCAATAACATATTTGACGGGAAACCCTGTACATATGCAGACATTTGTCGGGAAAGATCCAGGTGTCAATACTATGTGTTATGTGGGAAGGCTGCAGGATGTTAAGAGAGTTGATATTATACTTGAGGCTTTATACAGAGCAAGACATAAGTGGAAGCTTAAGATTGTCGGAACAGGTGAGTCAGAGGATGAACTTAAAGAAATCGTTAAGTATCTTGGGCAGCAGAATCAGGTTGAATTCATGGGCTGGCAGGATAATCCATGGGAGAGTTGTAAGGATGCTTCTGCAATGATAGCTGCATCAGAGTATGAAGGATTCATGCTTACTGGGGCAGAAGCTCTTTCAATGGGCATGACTGTTATATCGACGCCAGTTGATGGGGTTACTGATTATGTAAGAGAAGGTATGAATGGCTATTTCTTTAAATATGAGGATGCTATAGGACTTGCAGGAATTCTTGATAATATATATGAAGGGAAAATGCCTTTGTGTGACAGAAAAATATGTCATGAATCTGTAGAAAAATATAGTGAAGAAGTATATTTTAGCCGCTTAAAAAATATTTTTGATTTTTTATTAAAAAGGGGTTAAGTATTTAATATTTCCTCCGATAAATAATACATAAGAAATAAACAATTTTTAAATTGATTATAAGGAGTTATTGATATCAAGGAGGAATTATTATGGTAGTACAGCATAATCTATCAGCTATGAACACAAACAGACAGATGGGAACAGTTACTAATGCCCTTTCTAAGTCTACAGAGAAGTTATCATCAGGTTATAAGATTAACAGAGCAGCAGATGATGCAGCCGGTCTTTCTATTTCAGAGAAGATGAGAAGCCAGATCAGAGGTCTTGATAAGGCATCTTCTAATGCGGAAGATGGTATATCTCTTATTCAGGTAGCTGAAGGTGCTCTTAATGAATCACATTCTATTTTACAGAGAATGAATGAGCTTGCAACACAGGCAGCTAATGATACTAATACTACATCTGACAGAGAGGCTATACAGTCAGAGATTTCACAGCTGACATCTGAGTTAGACAGAATTTATTCAACAACTCAGTTCAATACTATGAACCTTCTTGATGGTAACTTTACAGGTAAGAGTCTTCAGGTTGGAGCTCTTTCAGGTCAGATTATTAGCTTAAGCATTAACAGCATGAAGGCTTCAGCAATTGGTATTAAGGCATCAAGCATAAGTGTAAGTAGCAATTCAGCTGCAGGTAAGTCTATGTCACTTATCCAGCTTGCTATTAATACTGTTTCACAGGAGCGTTCTAAGCTTGGTGCTCTTCAGAACAGACTTGAGCATACAATTAACAACCTTGATACAACAAGTGAGAATACATCAGCTGCTGAGTCTCGTATCCGTGATACAGATATGGCTACTGAGATGGTTGAATACAGCAAGAATAATATTCTTTCACAGGCTGGACAGTCAATGCTTTCACAGGCTAATCAGCAGACACAGGGAGTTCTTTCACTCTTACAGTAATATAATTAAGAAATCAGGAGCCAGAACTGCGGTAATGTCGCAGCTTTGGCTCTTTTTTAATATATAGATGATGGGGGAACATATGATATTATTTTATCAGTGGAATGCATTTATGCAGAGAGGGATGGAGAATGCTCTCAAAAGATTAAATATAGAATATGAAGTGTATTATGATTGTGCCAGAGACTGGGATAGTGATAATGAATTTGCAGACAAATTCAGAAAAAGAATTACAGCTGGTATATACGATGTTGTGATTTCGGTCAATTTCATGCCGGTAATATCTGATATATGCAATGATTGTTCGGTTAAGTATGTATCATGGGTGTATGATTCACCTCTTCATATCAGACGCCTTGATACCCTTAAGAATAAATGTAATTATATTTTTTTCTTTGACAGGGCACAGGCGGATTATTATCTTGCAGATGGGGTGACAGGAGCAAGGCATCTTGCACTGGCTGCTGATCCGGATGTTTTTGCCGGAGTAAAAACAGGGACTTATGATTGTGATGTTGCATTTCTTGGGCAGTTGTATAAATCAGAATATCAGGATTTATGCAGGGGACTGAGTCTGTATAGCAGAGGATATCTTGAGGGGATTATTGCAGCACAGTCACAGATTAATGGTGGTTATATAATTGATGAGATGCTGACAGCGGATACGCTGAGATTGGTTAATTCAGACTTTTTGAAGGCAAGTAAGGGCAGATTTTCGGTGACTGGAAGAGAATTATCGTATACGCTTGCCAAGGAAACAACGGGGAGACAGAGGTATACAGCACTTGCATTGCTTTCGGACAGATGCAATGTAAATGTTTATTCAAATGATACGGATGGACGGCTTGAAAAGGCTTCGTTTTGTGGATACGTAGATTATTATGACAAGATGCCTGCTGTGTTCAGAAGCAGTAAGATTAATCTTAATATTTCTTTATGCACAATCCAGACAGGAATTCCACTGAGAGTGTTGGATATTATGGCGTGTGGCGGATTTGTGCTTACAAATATGCAGCCTGAGCTTATGGAATATTTCATTCCGGGAGAGGATGTTGCGGTGTATGAGGATATGAAAGATATGATTGCTAAAGTACAGTTTTATCTTGAACACGAAGAGTTAAGAAAAAGGATTGCACATAATGGATATCTGAAAGTTTGTGAAATGTTCAGATTTGACGACAGAATAAAGTATATGTTGGAGATAGCAGATGAAAAATGATATGACGGATGTTAAGATATCGGTAATTGTACCATGTCATAATGTTGTTGGAATGGTTGGTGAATGTCTTGAAAGTATTGTTAATCAGACGATAGGATTGTCACATCTGGAGATAATTCTGGTTGATGATGCGTCTACTGACAACACAGTAGATGTTCTTAAATATTATGAACAGAAGTATTCTGATAATATAATGCTGGTGTTATGTGATAAGAATGGAAGGCAGGGAACGGCAAGGAATATAGGAATGTCATATGCAACAGGAAATTATATAAGCTTTGTTGATTCGGATGACTGGATACATCCTGATATGTACAAGATTCTTGCTGGTATAATGATGAATAATAACTGTGACATTGTGCAGTTCAGATACAAGGAAACGAAACAGCTGCCATCTGATTATAACAGGCATATAGATAATGTTGATGTAAAGATATATGATTATGCAAAGGATAGAAAAAAGTATCTTCTGGATTCATCTATACTTAATGAGTCATGTACAACCAAGTTATACAGCAGCCGGCTGATAGCAGAGGCGGGTGTACGTTATGCAGAAAATGTTGCATATGAAGAGCCGCTTTTTACATATCCGTTGAAGTTCTATGCAGACAGAGTTGCTGTAACACAGGCACAGTTATATTACTATAGATATAATGAGAATGGTACAATGCTTTCTTACATGAATAATCCTTCAACAATGGTACAGCATCTGCAGGTGCAGCAGGATGTGTATACAAGAATGAGTAATTCTGGATATATGGATGAATTCAGGGATGAGATTAACCTGTATTTTTTACATTCATTTTATGCAGAAACATTTTATTTTATGGCAGCAAGAAGGATGCCGATGCCGGCTGTTATGTTAAGATACATGATAAATGTTGTTAAAAAATATATTCCGGATTATAAGGATAATCCATATATCGGATATCCGGGGGTAAGGGAAGAAATGGAAAGTCTTAAGCTTATAGACTGTGCTGGCCTGTCAGATGATGAACTTGAGAAAATGGCAGCAGATTATATGAGAAACTGCATTTAAGGAGAAATTCGTGAAGATATTATATTATACATGGAATGAGATTATTAAGAACGACATATGTGATGCCATGAAAGCTTACGGACATGAGGTTAAGCTACTGTCATATGAGATTAAGAGCTATATTAAGGATATTGAATTTCTTAATATTGTTGAAAATGAACTGAATAATGGCAGGAATTGTGGAAAACCATATGATTTTATATTTTCATGTAATTTTATGCCTGTTATATCTAAAATTGCGCTGAGAAATAAGATTCCATATGTATCATGGACATACGACAGCCCATGTATGACTATGTATTCTGAAATGATATATAATCCTTATAATTTTATGTTTCATTTTGATTCTTCAGAGGTTGAAAGAATCAGGAAGTCAGGCGTGAAGCATATATATCATCTGCCGTTGGCTGTTAATGTGAGAAGAACAGATGCTCAGATCAGGGCATGCGCAGATAATGTCAGTCCTGCACTTATTAATAAAGGCGTTGCATTTATGGGGAATCTGTATAACAATGAGCCGGATTTTGTTGAGAGTGTTGCAGGGCTTCCGGATTATGAAAAGGGATATATCAATGGAATTAAGCTTGCACAGCTTACAATGCCGGGAAGTGAGCTTCTGGAAGAAATGTTTGACGATGCTCTGTGTGACAGGCTTAAGAAGTATGTCAGCTTTTCAAAGGAAGAGGAATTCTTTGTAAAGGACACAGATATGATTCTTAATATGTTAAAGAAGAATATTTCATCAATGGAGAGAATCGGAATATTAAGGGAGCTGTCGGAAGTATGTGATGTGACGCTTTATACCCAGTCATCAGGATGTGATATGAGGGGTGTCAGAGTGAGAGAATATATAGATTATGAGCGGGATATGCCGGTCATGTTTGCCAATTCTGCAATTAATCTAAATGTTACGTTGAGGAATATCAGGACAGGAATTCCACTGAGAGCGTTAGATATAATGGGGGCAGGAGGATTTCTTCTTACCAATTACTGCCCTGAACTGAATGAATATATGACAGAAGGGAAAGATTTTGTCTCATATATTGATGCCGGAGACTGTTGTGAGAAGGCAGTATACTATATAGAACATGAGGCTGAAAGAAAGAAGATAGCAGCTAATGGACATGATAGAATACTTGATATGTTTACATATGAACATCAGATTAAGAAAATGTTTGATGTTATCAGAAAGGAACTGTGACAATGAATATACTTATATTTGAATATAAGAATTTCGGGACGGAGGATATTAAAGAATGTTTTGAAAAAAACGGACATAAATATGTTGTTGTGGAAACTAATCTTTACAGGGACAGAATAAGCCCTGAGTTTGATAAAATATTTGATGATAAGTTCGGACAGGGAGTTGATAATGAGCCTTTTGACTGTGTGTTTACATTTAATTTCAGTCCGGTAATATCTAATAACTGCAAGAAAAGAAATGTGCCATATATAGCATTTGTGTATGATAGTCCACAGGTTCTTCTGTATTCATATACTATTATCAATCCGTGCAATTATGTGTTTATATTTGACAAGACACAGTATACGGAACTTAAGATGGCGGGCATTAATACTGTGTATTATGCGCCTTTAGCGGTTAATGCTGACAGAATGAAACGCATGCTTGATAAGACAGGCTGTTCACATAATAATGACAGATTTAAGGGAGACATTGCGTTTGTTGGATCGATGTATAATGAAAAATACAATCTTTTCGACAGACTTGAGGGCATAAATGATTTCACAAAAGGATATCTTGATGCGATAATGAAGGCACAGAGAAAGGTGTATGGATATTTCTTTCTTGAACAGCTGTTATCCGGCGAGGTTCTTAAGGATATGATTAAGAATTATCCAGTTGAACCAAGTAAGGACGGAGTTGAAACAGTTTCTTATCTGTATGCTGATTATTTTCTTGCGAGGAAGATGGCATCAGATGAAAGAATGGATATAATGAAACTGCTTGGAAAGGAGTTAGGAGAGCAGCACAGGATTAATCTGTATACACCTAATCCGACTCCGGGACTTGCAGGTGTTAATAACTGTGGTCCTATAGATTACTATGATGATATGCCGTATGTATTCAGAAATTCAAAGATTAATCTTAATATTACTCTGAGAAGTATCAAGTCAGGTATTCCGCTTAGAGGAATGGATATAATGGGAGCAGGAGGTTTTCTTATGTCTAATTATCAGGAAGATTTCTTTGATTTCTTCGTTCCGGGAGAAGACATGGTATTGTATGAGTCAGAAGAGGATCTTATCTGCAAATGCAGGTATTACCTTGATCATGATGACGAAAGGGAAGCTATAGCAAGAAGTGGAAGTGAAAAAATAGCGGAACATCATACATATGATGTCCGCTTTAATGAGATTTTTAATATTGTTTTTAATTAAGAGAAAGCTTTGTCTATTATCTGCAGAAGACGAATGTCGTATGTGTGGTATTTTGCAATGGTTTCATATCCATTATGGGCTATTTCGAGACGTTCATCTTCATGCCACAGGTAATATGTACAGAGCTCTTTTAAGTGCTCGGGACTTTCGTAGGCAACCAGATCTTTTCCGATACTAAATATTTCAGGAAGCTCTGACTGATAGTTGGTTATAAGAAAACCTCCAGCCCCTAATACATCAAATATTCTGAGTGGTAGTCCGGAGCGGATGGACTTGGCTGTTATGTTGAGGTTGATTTTACTGCAATTAAATATAAGAGGCATTTCATCAAGCGATCTTGCAAAACCACAGTTGTGAATGTGTGGCATGCTGCTTGTGTCACTTCCTGTATATATATTGACTTGAAATGAGTCTGACAGCATTCCAAGAAGCCTCAGCCTTTCCTGTTCGGCGACCTTCACACTAAGATAGTACTGGGCAACAAGCGCTTTGACATCAGTTCTTGAACCTGGCGGGAATTCATAGTGTGATGGTATGCATGACAGAAGCCGTTCTGCTGTTTCATCAGTAAGTATATTTTCTATAAAGTTATAACCATAAACCCATATCTGTGAATTGATTATTCCATCAACAAAGCCTTTGTCATAGTCAGACAGGACGGCATTGTTGAAATGACATTTTTCCTGATATGTTGAACCTATAAATGAAATGTCGCTATTGTATTGACTTGACTTATCCTTACTTGCTGATGATATTACCTTGTTGCTGCGGATTAGGTTTGTGGCAAGAGGAATATGGAAAATATGTCCGTTATTATAGCGACAGAATTCGTTATAGAGCAACCTGTCAAATAGAAATACTCTGTTCACATTATTGGATAGTGCATTAGAATACAGTTCCAGTACAGGGCTGTCGACAATAAGACTTATGTATATCAGTCCGGTTATCTGGCAGATATCAGACAGCCATGGGAAGAAATTGATTGTGAACACAAATGAATAATTATTGCCTGTAAGTCTTGGTGCAACTATGGCAGAACATTGCGATGGCATCAGATTTTTGTTATATATTTCTGCAGTTTCTTCATCAACTTCAAGACCAATGCGTCTGAAAGCATCTATTACATCTGGTTCACACAGACTTCCATATCTGTACATGAATATTTTCATTATGAATTTTATCCCCTTTCACATAACACTGTATGCTGTATATATGTTTTATGTAATATAGTTTATTATATATTAATGATATTGGCAATTCATAAGTCAAATGTTATAATTTTATATTATTATATGTGTCAGGTAATTATAAAGGGGGATATACGTGAAGAAGTTAAGTGTAATTGTACCATGCTACAATGTAGGACAGTATATTGACCGGTGTGTGGAATCGCTGACAAGCCAGACACTTGATAAGTCACAATATGAGATAATTCTGGTGGATGATGCTTCAACTGATGATACGTGGAAACATATTGAGGATTGGGAAAACAGGTTTCCTAATATTATTATTACAGTTCATTGTGATGTTAATGGTAAGATGGGACGTGCGAGAAATATCGGGTTGACGTATGCAAGTGGTGAATATATAGGATATGCAGACAGTGATGACTGGACCGAGCCTGAGATGTTTGAAAAGATGCTTGAGGCAGCAGAGAATGGCAAGATGGATGTTGTTGTGTGCAAAAGCATAAGGGATCACGGCAATGATTATGACAAGTCGAAAGCTGGTACGGGCAGAATTGATGTTATGAATATTGATTCTGAAGTTAAGAGAAAGGAATTCATAGTAGCCAATCCCATGAGTTATGCTGTGTGGGATAAGATTATCAGGCACTCATTGCTTTCTGATAATAATATTTCGTTTCCTGAAGGATTTGCATATGAAGATATATATTATGGAACTTTGTTGCATTTGTACGCGGTAAAGATTGCATTTGTTGATTCTGTATTTTATCATTATTTTGTTAATCCAAAGTCTACAGTTTTATTAAAGGATGTTGGATATCATAAGGATATAATGAGTGTTAACAGGATGCTGTTTGAGGAACTTAATGCAAGAGGATGTTTCGGCTTATATCATGATGAGCTGGAGCTGGATTTGTTGTTTACCTGGTATCTGGGAACAGTCAAGGTCATATGTTTAAGATTTCAGAAACCACCATATGATATGTTTTGCAGCTTGAAACAGGAGGTGCTGGAGTGCATGCCTGATTGTTTTGACAATCCGTATGTTGCAACGAGCATGAAGGAGTTTTATCAGCTTCTTGTACAATTATTAAAATGTAATGTAACGGAGAATGAACTGATTCAGATAGCAGATAATTTTAAGAAAATGTAATACTATATTACATGTGATGATTATTATAAAGGATGGAAAAACAATGACAGATAAGAATACATTTTATAATATGTTAAAGAGTAATGCCGAGAGTCAGCCAGACGCTGTGGCTGTCGTTTATGATACGATGAAGGTTACTTATGCGAAGCTTTTTGATGATGTAACTAAGAAGGCATTACATTTTCAGAAATTTGAAGGAAAGAGGATTGCAATATTCGGGCCGGCTTCATATAGATGGATCGTTAATATGTTCGGAACGATTGTTGCGGGAAAGGAGCTTGCACTTGTTGATTTCTTCCTTCCTCATGATTCGAGGGTTGACCTTCTTAAGAAGACGGAAGTTAATTATACACTGACATCTACTAACCAGTATATTCTCTCTGATGAGAATTCTATTATCATATCAAGTGCGGAGAAGGATAATGTTGACGGACTTATATATGATGAGAATACGCAGGAGGGCGATATTATCATGTTTACGGCTACAGCTAATGAATGTGATAAGCCGGTTGTTCTGTCTGTTGATAATATTCTTAATGCGGTTATGGCGATAAACAGCAGGGTTGAATGTACAAGTGATGATATTGTGCTTGCACAGATTCCGCTTCATAATGAATTTGGATTTATATACAGCCTCATATGGCCTTTGTATAATGGTGCTATGGTGTGTATAGGCAGAGGCTTAAGACATGTTGATGCAGATACTTATTATTATAATCCAACGATTCTTATAGGTACTCCTTCTATGATTGACTATCAGCGAGCTATAAGTGGGTTTAATAAAGAGCTCAATACTATTATCATAGGTGGTGCAAGCTGCCCGTTCAGACTTTTTGAGAATCTCTGTGACAGTGATTTGAAGGTTTATAATATATATGGAATGACAGAGACTTCGGGTTGTGTAGGGGTTAATGAGCTTTATGATGGTTCGTATACTCTTTTTGATAATAATGCAGTATCTATTGCTGATGATGGAGAGATTATTGTAAGTGGACCATGTGTCATGAAAGGCTATTATAATGACGTGGAGTCTACTGAAAATGTATTAAAAGACGGTGTGTATCATACAGGTGATTACGGAAGGATTAACAATGTCGGCAGACTTGTTCTGTTGCAGCGTAATCCGGATATTATTCTGCTGCCTACAGGTGAGAAGATAAGCCGTGTAAGAACTAATGAACAGATTACAGCTATTAATGGAGTTGCAGAAGGATTTATAACATTTTACAATAACAGGCTTACGGCGGTTATTGTGCCTATTGATAAGAGTGCATCAGAAGATATATTTAAACGCCGTATTGATAAGTATAATGAGAAGAAGGGCTACCGCTGGGAGATTCAGAAGATTGTGTTAAGAAAAGAACCTTTGCCAAGAAATTCTGATGGCACGGTTGATGAGGAAGCTGTATGTGAGCTTATTGGTGATTGATATTAATTTTCCACCAATCCAGCCGATATATATTCAAAAGGTTCATAAAGAAAGGTGATTAGAATCATGGATGATTACAGACAGCAGCAGATAGATGTACTTAAGGAAGCTGTTCCTTACAGCGAGAAGCTTATTGGAGCAATAGAGAAAGTCTCAGAAGAACTTTCAGGAGTTCCTTTTCCAGAGACTCATGATGCGGTGAATGTTATTATTGAAGGGCTTAACTGGCTTTTTGAAGTATATAATGGAACTAAGGATATTATTGAGGCTGGGGCAGTTGACGAGGCAGAAGCTAATTCTGGCGTTAAGGAGCTTTCAGAGGCTGTAAAGGCTGATGATGACGTGGCTGTTTCTAAAGCACTTGTAAGGCTTAGTACATTTGTTAAGCAGTTACATGATGCAGGAAGCAGACTGATTAATGAATAATAAGAAACATAAAGGCATCCGCCGGTTTATGTATTACATGAACCAGACGGATGCCTTATTTTATATTATGGTAGTTAGATATAGCCATTGAACATCATGCCTGAGTAGGCAGAAAGATTATAAGGGTCATTCACAGGCTTATGTGGATTCTTATAAGCGACAATCTTATTGTTTACATAGTTCATAGGGTTGATGGAGATATCATCAGCCTTTCTTTGGATTGATTTCTTGAATGAATCCAAAGCGTTAAATACATCGGAAAGTGTGCCGTCAGAAGCAGCTTTCTGAATAACCACCTTATTAACTTCAAGCGAACCCTCATCACTTACTGTAAGTCCATTGCGTTCAAGCTGTGGCTGGTAAGCCTTCATTATTCTTGAAAATTCTTTCTTTAACTTGGCATTGCCCTCAAACTTATCGTTCTCTTTATCTGCGGCGATGGAAACAAGTCTGTTGTAGCCGGAAACAAGTTCTGTAATGCTTTCTGTGATTGAATCAGCATCATCTTTAAGACTGATGGTTGCCGGCTTGTCAGTTGTATTATGAAATGATATTGCAAATGTTTTGTTAATTGTTATGTCATTCGAAGCAGATGAGCGTTCTTCTCCATTGACAGAAAAGATTGCATTGCTAGGATACTGTGTTACACGGTCAAGACCATATGTTTCAATGAAGTTAGTGTTCTTCTCCATAGTAGGCTCATCAAAACCTTCCACGAAATCAGGATTGTCTGTCTGAATATCGTTATTAGGCCTGATGTTAAATATTGTAGGCTTGATTACACTTACACCTGTCATGTCAGATTCAATGTTCAGCGCAGTATTGCCGAGGCTGTCTTCACTTACAGAAGCATTAAGTCCGATATTGGAACGGTTAATAAGTCTGGCAAGCTTGTTCTGTATGTCAGAATTGCTCTCTTCCTCATCTACATTAAACTGGAATTCATAGGTCAGATTATTGATGTTCAAATCAAATGAATAATCTCCTGGTTTAACTGTGCGGCTGTTAGGCTGCAGGTAATGTCCGGTATTAATCTGGCTTGTTGCAAGCTGGCGGACTTCTATATCAAGGCTTGTATCATCGGCAGATGAGCTGTCGCCTATAAATGTGGCTGTTACCGCATCAGGATTGTCTGACACTGCTGATTTCTTAAATACCATGCCGTGACCGTCGCTTCCTGAAAGCTCGTTGGCAATGTTACTTAATTCTCTGGCATTCTCTTTAAGGTCGATTGCATATTTCTGCGCAGCCTCTGACATATCTGCCTTATATGTAGGAGTCTGACTGTTAGATTTCAGAACTCTGCCATATGTATTCTTTAATTGTGCTTTAGTGTGTGTATCGTACTTTGAGTTAGTCTTATGTCCATACTGGGCAAGATAATAGCTGTACACGCTGCTGATCATAACAGTCACCTCCTTGTCTGTAATAATCGGTAGAAAATGTAAGGAAATCCATTTCCTTATATATATCGTATGTTTTTGTACAAATATTATAATATGAAGTTCATTTTTTGTCACTATATTTTCTTTAAAAAAGTTGTTGACGAGTTGGAATGTACTGTGCTATATTAGAACGGCTATGGAAGCGGTCTTTTTTGCGTGCCTGAATTTCAACAACCCAACATTGATTAGGCGGGCAAAGAAACCAATTGGTGTTTTAACACCTACAAAAATAATAATTGGAGGTGGAAGTTGTGCGAGTAAAGATAACATTGGCATGTACTGAGTGTAAACAGCGCAATTACAACATGACTAAGGAAAAGAAAGCTCATCCAGACAGAATGGAAACAAAGAAGTATTGTAAGTTCTGTAAATCACACACATTACACAAGGAAACAAAGTAATTAGTACAGTGAGGAGTATTTCATGGGTGATACTGTAAAAGCTAAGAAGCAGAAAAAGAACTGGTTCAAAGGTTTAAAAGCTGAATTTTCAAAAATTATTTGGCCAGACCGTCAGTCGCTTACTAAGGAAACTGTAGCTGTATTGGCTGTGTCCGTATTATTAGGTGTAATCATTGCAGTTGTGGATTTAATTGTCCGCTTTGGAATTGAGTTCATTGTAAAATAAGGAATAGGTGATTGTATGGATGACGCAAAATGGTATGTAGTTCACACTTACTCAGGTTATGAGAACAAGGTGAAGGCTAACATTGAGAAGACAGTTGAAAACAGAAATCTTCACGATCAGATTCTTGAAGTTATCGTTCCACTTGAAACAGTAGTGGAGATTAAGGATGGCTCTAAGAAAGCTGCTCAGAAGAAAATGTTTCCTGGATACGTTCTTGTGAAGATGGTAATGAACGACGATAGTTGGTATGTTGTCAGAAACACAAGAGGTGTTACAGGGTTTGTTGGTCCTGGATCAAAGCCAGTACCACTTACACCAACAGAAATTAAGAATCTCGGCATAAGCCTTGAGGAAGAACAGGAAGTTAAGCCTGTTATCCAGTTTAATGGCAAGGTCGGCGATAAGGTTATGATCCTCTCTGGTGCATGGGAAGATACAGTTGGTGAGATTACCAATATTAATGAGGGCAAGCAGTGCCTTACAATTAATGTTGAGATGTTCGGTCGTGAAACACCGGTCGAGATTGATTTCACAGATGTGAAGTTATTGTAAGAAGCAGTCCCGATCCTGGGACGTGGGAGACCAGAATGAATTTACTGTGTAAATTCATTCACAAGAATTGCACGATGGTCAATTCTTGAAGGATGGATAGCAGGGTAATATTATGATGGTCGCCAATTACCACATTTATTTTTAGGAGGTGCCAAAATGGCAAAGAAAGTAACAGGATATATTAAATTACAGATTCCTGCCGGCAAGGCTACACCAGCTCCACCAGTTGGTCCAGCACTTGGTCAGCACGGTGTTAACATCGTAGAATTCACAAAGCAGTTCAATGCTAAGACAGCAGATCAGGGAGATCTTATCATACCTGTAGTTATTACAGTTTATGCTGATAGAAGCTTCAGCTTTATTACAAAGACTCCACCTGCAGCAGTACTTCTTAAGAAGGCTTGCAACATTAAGTCAGGATCAGGCGTACCTAACAAGACTAAGGTTGCTACTATTAAGAGAGCAGAAGTTCAGAAGATCGCTGAGCTTAAGATGCCAGATCTTAATGCTGCATCTATCGAAGCAGCTACTTCTATGATCGAAGGAACAGCTAAGAGTATGGGTATCGTTGTAGAAGACTAATCTACATTTGATTCATGATTATTGTGGGAGGAAAGATAGAATCCTTCCGATATTACCACTAGGAGGTTTATAATGAAAAGAGGAAAGAAATACGTTGAGGCAGCCAAGAATATTGACCGCCAGACATTATATGAAGCAGCAGACGCTATCTCATTAGTAAAGAAGAACGCTACTGCTAAATTCGACGAGACAATTGAAGCACATATCAGAACAGGTTGTGATGGACGTCATGCTGAGCAGCAGATCAGAGGAGCTGTTGTTCTTCCACACGGAACAGGTAAGACTGTACGTGTATTAGTATTTGCTAAGGGTGCTAAGGCTGATGAGGCTCTTGCAGCTGGAGCAGATTTCGTTGGTGGCGAGGAGCTTATTCCTAAGATCCAGAACGATAACTGGTTCGAGTTCGACGTTGTTGTTGCAACTCCAGATATGATGGGTGTTGTTGGTCGTCTTGGTCGTGTACTTGGACCTAAGGGATTAATGCCAAACCCTAAGGCTGGTACAGTTACTATGGATGTAACAAAAGCTGTTAATGATATCAAGGCTGGTAAGATCGAGTACAGACTTGACAAGACTAATATCATTCACGTGCCAATTGGTAAGGCTTCATTCACAGAGGAGCAGTTATCAGACAACTTCCAGGCTATTATGGATGCAATCGTTAAGGCTAAGCCATCTTCACTTAAGGGAGCTTATCTTAGAAGTGTAGTTCTTACTTCTACTATGGGACCTGGTGTTAAGTTAAGCACAGCCAAGTATGTGGGTTAATCAGATTTTTGATTAAAAACGGTTGACATTAATATATTTTGATAGTATACTATCAACTTGTGAGCAGCATTTTGCTGTCAACATAATATTTTGCCGTAGACAGCAGGTCCGGATTCAGTATTACTGATGATGGTTAAAGGTAACACGCCTACCGAGGATTTAAGGATTTGATTAATTATTCCCTCTCTGTCTTTGGCAGAGAGGGTTTTGTTTGTAGGGAAACTATAGACGAATAATCTTCACTTAGGCAAAATCGCTTCTATATGAAGCAAGAATCTAACAGGAGGTAATTATTCATGGCTATTTTAAAGAATGTAGGCCTTAAAACATCTACTATCGATGAGATTAAAGATAACTTTGACGGCGCTCAGGGCGTTGTTGTAGTTAACTACAGTGGTCTTACAGTAGAACAGGATACACAGCTTCGTAAGCAGTTAAGAGAAGCTGGTGTGGTTTATAAGGTTTATAAGAACACTTTAGTAAAGAGAGTTGTTGCTGGAACAGAGTTCGAGCCAATTGCTGATACTCTTGAAGGAACTAATGCTATTGCATTCTGCAAGACAGATGCTACAGCACCTGCAAGAATCTTAGCTAACTTTGCTAAGACAGCTGATGCTCTTGAGTTAAAGTGTGGCGTTGTTGAAGGAACATTCTACGATGCAGCAGGTATCGCTACAATCGCTACTATCCCTTCAAGAGAGGAACTTCTTTCAAAGTTACTTGGAAGTATCCAGTCACCTATTACAAACTTTGCTCGTGTTATTAAGCAGATTGCTGAGAAGAACGAGGAAGTTGCTTAATCAGTTTAACACTGAATTAACTATGAAAGCAGCATAGATGCTCTTTCAATTCTAGAATAATATTAAAAAGGAGATTATAATAATGACAACACAGGAAATCATTGAAGTTATTAAAGGTTTATCAGTATTAGAGCTTAACGATTTAGTTAAGGCTTGTGAAGAAGAATTCGGCGTATCTGCAGCAGCAGGCGTTGTAGTTGCAGCAGCAGGTGCTGGCGCAGCAGCAGCTGAGGAGAAGACAGAATTTGATGTAGAGCTTACAGAAGCTGGAGATCAGAAGGTTAAGGTTATCAAGGTTGTTCGTGAAATCACAGGTCTTGGCTTAAAGGAAGCTAAGGACGTTGTTGATGGCGCACCTAAGGTTGTTAAGGAGCAGGCTTCTAAGGAAGAGGCTGAGGAAATCAAGAAGAAGCTTGAAGAAGTTGGAGCTAAGGTTACTCTTAAGTAATTCACTTGATTGTTCTAATGAATATAATAAGAAAGACAGCGGGCCTTCACGGCTCCTGTCTTTTCTTTTTTCTATAAATCACATCTTTATTTTATTATGCCAGCTATGGCAGAAACACTATTATCTTTATACAATTCTGAATATTCATGGAAATTTTCAAAAATCCCTTGACATATATATATCTTTGATGTACTATGGACAATGCACTATTGTGGTAAATTGTGCTTATTCTTTGCACATTTACTGATAATGTAATATATTAATGTGAAGAAAACTAAGGGGTGAAACGTCAATGGAGAAAAACAGATTACGCCCAATAACGTCGGGCAAGGCAATGCGTATGAGTTTCTCAAGACAGAAAGAAGTTCTTGAGATGCCTAACCTTATTGAGGTGCAGAAGGATTCTTACCAGTGGTTTTTGAATGAAGGCTTGAAAGAGGTCTTTGATGACATATCTCCAATTGCAGACTATAATGGAAGATTAAGTCTGGAATTCGTAGATTTTGCGTTATGTGAAGACGAAGTTAAGTATTCAATTGAAGAGTGTAAAGAAAGAGATGCTACATATGCAGCGCCTCTTAAGGTTACAGTAAGACTTCATAACAAAGAGACAGAAAGCATCAGCGAGCATGAGATTTTCATGGGAGACCTGCCATTAATGACTAAGACAGGTACATTTGTAATTAATGGTGCTGAACGAGTTATTGTCAGCCAGTTGGTACGTTCACCTGGTATTTATTATGATATACAGAAAGATAAGTATGGTAAGATTTTCTTGTACAGCTGTCAGGTAATTCCTAACAGAGGTGCATGGTTAGAGTATGAAACAGATGCTAATGATATATTCTATGTTAAGGTTGACCGTAATAAGAAGGTTCCTATTACTGTTCTTATCAGAGCATTAGGATTTGGTACTAATGCGGAGATTCTTGATATTTTTGGCGAGGAACCTAAGCTTCTTGCTACTATGGAGAAGGATACTTCTACTAACTATCAGGAAGGTATTCTTGAACTTTATAAGAAGTTAAGACCAGGAGAACCATTATCTGTAGAGAGTGCTGAAGCACTTATTTCAGGTATGTTCTTTGACCCAAGAAGATATGATCTTGCACACGTAGGAAGATATAAGTTTAATAAGAAGCTTTCTTTCAAGAGCAGAATTACAGGACAGGTTCTTGCTGAGGATGTTGTTGATGAGAACGGAACTGTTATTGCAACAGCAGGTGAGAAGCTTACAAGAGAATCAGCACAGGCTATTCAGGATGCAGCTGTTCCTTCAGTATTCATTACTGTAGAAGTTAAGGCTGCTGATGGTACAGTATCTGACAGAGTTGTTAAGATTCTTTCTAACCGTGCGGTTGATATTACTAAATGGGTTGATATCAGCGAAGAAGAAGCTAAGGAGCTTGGTGTAACAGAGTATGTATACTATCCTGTTCTTGCACAGATTCTTGCTGAGAATGAATCTTTAGAGGATATTAAGGAAGCTATTACTAAGAATATTGCTGATCTTATTCCTAAGCATATTACAGTAGAAGATATTCTTGCTTCTATTAATTATAATATGCACCTTGAATATGGTGTTGGTACTAAGGACGATATCGATCACCTTGGAAACAGACGTATCAGAGCTGTAGGAGAGCTTCTTCAGAACCAGTTCAGAATTGGTATCTCAAGAATGGAAAGAGTGGTCCGTGAGAGAATGTCTACACAGGATCTTAGCGGAATATCTCCACAGTCACTTATTAATATTAAGCCTGTAACAGCTGCTATTAAGGAATTCTTCGGAAGTTCGCAGTTGTCACAGTTCATGGATCAGAATAACCCTCTTAGTGAGATTACTCATAAGAGACGTCTTTCAGCCCTTGGTCCTGGTGGTCTTTCAAGAGATCGTGCAGGTTTCGAGGTTCGAGATGTACACTATACTCATTATGGTAGAATGTGTCCTATCGAGACTCCTGAAGGACCTAACATTGGTCTTATTAACTCTCTTGCATCTTATGCAAGAATTAATGAATATGGATTCGTTGAAGCTCCTTATCGTATTGTAGATAAGTCTGATCCTAAGAATCCAAGAGTTACTGATGAAGTGCGTTACTTCACAGCTGATGAGGAAGATGATTTCCATGTAGCACAGGCTAATGCTGAGATTGATGAGAATGGTTATTTCGTAAGAAATACTGTATCTGGACGTTACAGAGAAGAAACTTCTCAGTTCGATAAGAGCCAGATTGATCTTATGGATGTATCTCCTAAGATGGTATTCTCAGTTGCTACATCAATGATTCCATTCCTTCAGAATGATGACTGTACACGTGCCCTCATGGGTTCTAACATGCAGCGTCAGGCCGTACCTCTTCTTATGACAGAAGCTCCTGTTATCGGAACTGGTATTGAGAATAAGACTGCTGTTGACTCAGGTGTATGTGTAGTTGCAGAGGCTGATGGTGTTGTTCTTTCTTCTGAATCTAACAAGATTGTTATCAGAGAAAAGGATGGCAAGGCGCGCGAATACAAGCTTACTAAGTTCTCAAGAAGTAACCAGAGTAACTGCTATAACCAGAGACCTATTGTTTTCAAGGGTGATGAGGTTAAGGCAGGAGATGTTATTGCTGATGGTCCATCTACATCTAATGGTGAGATTGCCCTCGGTAAGAACCCTCTTATCGGTTTCATGACTTGGGAAGGTTATAACTACGAGGATGCTGTACTTCTTAGTGAGCGTCTCGTAAGAGATGATGTGTATACATCTATTCATATTGAAGAATATGAGACAGAAGCAAGAGATACTAAGTTAGGACCTGAAGAGATTACAAGAGATCTTCCTTCAACAGGTTCAGACGCTGTAAAGGATCTTGATGAGAACGGTATTATCCGCGTTGGTGCTGAGGTAAGAGCCGGAGATATTCTTGTTGGAAAGGTTACTCCTAAGGGAGAGACAGAGCTTACTGCTGAAGAGAGACTTCTTAGAGCTATCTTTGGTGAGAAAGCAAGAGAAGTAAGAGATACTTCACTTAAGGTACCTCATGGTGCTTATGGTATCGTCGTTGCTGTTAAGACATTTACAAGAGAGAACGGAGATGAACTCTCACCAGGAGTTAACAAATCTGTTCGTATATATATTGCACAGAAGAGAAAGATTGGCGTTGGTGATAAGATGGCTGGTCGTCATGGTAACAAGGGTGTCGTTTCAAGAGTACTTCCTGTTGAAGATATGCCATTCCTTCCTAATGGCCGTCCTCTTGATATCGTACTTAACCCACTGGGCGTTCCTTCACGAATGAACATTGGACAGGTCCTTGAGATTCATTTGAGTCTTGCTGCCAAGGTACTTGGATTTAACATTTCTACACCAGTATTCGATGGTGCAGATGAGAATGATATTATGGATACTCTTGATATGGCAAATGCTTATGCTAACCATCCATTCGATGATGAAGAGCTTGCAGCCCAGAAGGCTGAGGCTGAGAAGAATGGCGAAGAATATCCTGAGGATATGGTTACATTTACAGCACAGTATAAAGATGTTCTTAATAAAGAGGTATTTGATTACCTTTCAGAACACAGAGATCACAGAGCTGAGTGGAAGGGTGTTCCAATCGGCCGTGATGGTAAAGTAAGACTTAGAGACGGTAGAACAGGTGAGTACTTCGACAGCCCTGTAACTATCGGATTCATGCATTACTTAAAGCTTCATCATCTTGTTGATGATAAGATTCATGCACGTTCAACTGGTCCTTACTCACTTGTAACTCAGCAGCCACTTGGTGGTAAGGCTCAGTTCGGTGGACAGAGATTCGGAGAGATGGAAGTTTGGGCACTTGAGGCTTATGGTGCTGCTTATACTCTTCAGGAAATCCTTACTGTTAAGTCTGATGATGTTGTAGGACGAGTTAAGACTTACGAAGCTATTATTAAGGGTGAGAATATTCCTGAACCAGGAGTTCCAGAATCATTCAAGGTTCTTCTTAAGGAACTTCAGTCACTCGCACTTGATGTTAGAGTTCTTGATCAGGACAACAATGAAGTCAGACTTCTTGAGAGTTCTGAATATGAAGTTACTGATTTCAAGAAGGTTCTTGATGAAGGTAATGGATACAGAAGAAACAGCAGAGAGGAAGAGGCAGAGTACAAGGCTGGCGGTATGTCAACAGTTACTCTTAATGAAGATGGAACAGAAGATGCTGTAGATTCAGATGATGAAGCTGATTTTGATATGGCCGATGATTTTGATGATGATTACGGCGATGGCAATTCAGATGAATATTAATTAGAAGGGAGCACTATAATGGCAGAAGAAATTAAATCAAATAAGTCAATGAAATTTGATAAGATTCAGATTAAGCTTGCTTCTCCTGAGAATATTTTGGAGTGGTCTCATGGTGAGGTTACCAAACCTGAAACAATTAACTATAGAACACTTAAGCCAGAAAAGGACGGACTTTTCTGCGAAAGAATATTTGGTCCTAGCAAGGACTGGGAGTGCCACTGCGGTAAGTATAAGAAGATTAAGGACAAGGGTATTGTCTGCGATAAATGTGGTGTTGAGGTTACTAAGGCCAGCGTAAGAAGAGACCGTATGGGTCATATCCATCTTGCTGCACCAGTATCTCACATCTGGTATTTCAAGGGTATTCCTAGCCGCATGGATCTCATTCTTGATATTGGTCCTAAGAACCTTGAAAAGGTATTATATTTTGCTTCATATATTGTAATTGATCCAGGTGAAACAGATATTCCTTTCAAGAAGATTCTTTCAGAGACTGAATACAGAGAACTCTGTGAGCAGTACGGAAGCAAGGCTTTCCGTGTTGGTATGGGAGCTGAGGCAATCCTCGAGCTCCTCCAGATGGTTAACCTTGAAGAAGAAGAAGTAAGACTTAAGGAAGAACTTGCTAACACTACTTCTCAGAAGGCTGCCAGACTTATAAAGAGAATTGAAGTTGTTGAAGCATTTAAGAATGCAGGAACTAAGCCTGAGTGGATGATTCTTACAGAAATCCCTGTAATTCCACCAGATTTAAGACCTATGGTTCAGCTTGATGGTGGACGTTTTGCAACTTCAGATCTTAATGATCTTTACAGAAGAATTATTAACAGAAATAACAGACTTGCAAGACTTCTTGAGCTTGGAGCTCCTGAAATTATTGTACGTAACGAGAAGAGAATGCTTCAGGAAGCTGTTGATGCTCTTATCGATAACGGACGTAGAAATGGTCGTCCAGTAACAGGTCCTGGTAACAGAGCACTTAAGTCTTTATCAGATTTATTAAAGGGTAAGCAGGGACGTTTCAGACAGAACCTTCTCGGTAAGCGAGTTGACTACTCAGGACGTTCAGTTATCGTAGTAGGACCAGAGCTTAAGATTTACCAGTGTGGTCTTCCTAAAGAGATGGCTATTGAGTTATTCAAGCCATTTGTTATGAGAGAGCTTGTAAGACGTAATCTTGCAGATAATATTAAGAAAGCTAAGAAGAGCGTAGAACATCTTGAGCCAGAAGTATGGGATGTACTTGAAGACGTTATTAAAGAGCATCCAGTTATGCTTAACCGTGCTCCTACACTTCACAGACTTGGTATTCAGGCGTTCGAGCCAATCCTTGTAGAAGGTAAGGCTATTAAGCTTCATCCACTTGTATGTACAGCGTTCAATGCCGATTTCGATGGTGACCAGATGGCTGTCCATCTTCCGCTTTCTGTTGAGGCTCAGGCTGAGTGTAGATTTATGCTTCTTTCACCTAACAACCTTCTTAAGCCATCTGATGGTGGTCCTGTTGCCGTTCCTTCACAGGATATGGTACTTGGTATTTACTACCTTACACAGGAAAGACCAGGTGCAAAGGGTGAGGGCAAGATTTTCAAGAGCATTAATGAAGCAGTTCTTGCTTATGAGAATGGTATAATTACATTACATGCCAAGATTATGGTTCATGTAACTAAGAATGTTAACGGAGAAGAGCTTTCAGGTAATATTGAGTCTACACTTGGAAGACTTATATTTAATGAGATTCTCCCTCAGGATTTAGGATATGTTGACAGAAGCAAGGAAGAGAATTTATTACTTCCAGAAGTTGATTTCCATGTAGGAAAGAAGCAGCTTAAGGATATCTTACAGCATGTTATCAATACTCATGGTACTACAACAACTGCAGAAGTTCTTGATGATATCAAGGCTATGGGTTATAAGTACTCTACAAGAGCTGCCATGACTGTTTCTATTTCTGAGATGACAGTGCCACCAGTTAAGAAGCAACTTCTTGCTGAGGCAGAAAAGAAAGTTGAACAGATTACTGTTAAATATAACAGAGGTCAGGCTACTGACGAGGAAAGACATAAGAATGTTATCCGCGTATGGCAGGAGACTGATGATAAGATTAAGGATGCCCTTCTTCAGGGTCTTGATAAATATAACAACATCTTCATGATGGCTGACTCAGGTGCCCGTGGTTCTAACCAGCAGATTAAGCAGTTAGCAGGTATGCGTGGTTTGATGGCTGATACATCAGGTAACACTATCGAACTTCCTATCAAGTCAAACTTCCGTGAAGGTCTTGATGTTCTGGAATACTTTATTTCAGCTCACGGTGCCCGTAAAGGACTTTCAGATACAGCCCTTCGTACAGCCGATTCAGGATACCTTACAAGAAGACTGGTTGATGTTTCTCAGGATCTTATTATCAGAGAGACAGATTGTAGCGCAGGTAAGCAGATACCTGGTATGTATGTTTACTCATTTGTTAATAACAGAGCTACTAACTCAAGTGATGCCAAGGAAGATATCCTTGAGCCATTACAGGAGCGTATTACAGGAAGATACTTAGCTGAGGATATTGTTGACCCGGCTACAGGTGAGGTTATTGTTGAAGCTAACCATCTTGTAACTCCTAAGAGAGCAGAAGCTATTATTAAGACTGGTGTTGATAAGGTTAAGATTAGAACAATCCTTACTTGCCGTTCACACATTGGTGTATGTGCTAAATGTTATGGAACTAACATGGCAACTGGTCAGACTGTTCAGGTTGGTGAAGCTGTTGGTATTATCGCAGCCCAGTCAATCGGTGAGCCTGGTACACAGCTTACTATGAGAACATTCCATACAGGTGGTGTTGCCGGTGATAATATTACTCAGGGTCTTCCTAGAGTAGAAGAGCTTTTCGAGGCAAGAAAGCCTAAGATGCTTGCTGTACTTGCTGAGTTTGGCGGAACTGTAAGTATTGTTAAGACTGAGAAGAAGACTGAAATCGTTATAACTGACGATGAAGGTAATTCAAAGGCTTATCCATTATCTAAGGATACAAGAGAAAAGGTTGTTGAAGGACAGGTTGTTGCTAAGGGTGAGGAAATCACAGAGGGTTCTGAGAATCCACATGATATCGTAAGAATTCTTGGTGTAAGAGCTGTTCAGGATTATCTCCTTCGTGAAGTTCAGAAGGTTTACCGTATCCAGGGTGTTGATATCAATGATAAGCATATTGAGCTTATCGTTCGTCAGATGCTTAAGAAGATAGTTGTTGATGAAGCTGGAGATTCTAAGTTCCTTCCAGGATCACAGGTTGATACAATTGAGTTCCAGGAAGTTAATGAGAGACTTGAGGAAGAAGGAAAGACACCTGCTACAGGTACTCCGATTATCCTTGGTATTACTAAGGCTTCACTTGCTTCTACATCATTTATGTCAGCTGCCTCATTCCAGGAGACAACTAAGGTTCTTACAGATGCAGCTATTAACGGAAAGATTGATCCACTTATTGGTCTTAAAGAGAATGTTATTATTGGTAAGCTTATCCCTGCCGGTACAGGTATGAAGCGTTATCAGGATATCAAGATCAGTTCTACAGATAACTACATTGAAGAAGATGAAGATGAGTCTGGTGAAGACGAGCTTGTTTTCACACAGGAAGATTAATTCTTTATAGAAACTTATGGCGTGTCAGATTGATAAAATCTGGCACGCTTTTGTCTTTTTTTGAAAAAATGCTTGACACTGAATTTGCAAATATATATACTAATAAAGCGTGCGAATAGGCAAGTACTATTTTTGCGCTGTTTTGGTGACAAAACATTTTCTTAGTTGATACTAAGATGCAACCATTCATTATTCTAATTTCGGGAGGTGAAAACGGAATGCCAACATTTAACCAGTTAGTAAAACAGGGAAGAAAGACTGCAGTAAAGAAGTCTACAGCACCAGCTCTTCAGAAGGGTTACAACTCACTTCAGAAGAAGGCAACAGATATCTCTTCTCCACAGAAGAGAGGTGTTTGTACAGCTGTTAAGACTGCTACACCTAAGAAGCCTAACTCAGCTCTTAGAAAGATTGCCAGAGTACGTCTTTCTAATGGTATCGAGGTAACATCTTACATCCCAGGTGAGGGACACAATCTTCAGGAACACAGCGTTGTTCTTATAAGAGGTGGAAGAGTAAAGGATTTACCAGGTACAAGATACCATATCATCAGAGGAACACTTGATACAGCAGGTGTTGCAAAGAGAAGACAGGCTCGTTCTAAGTACGGTGCTAAGAGACCTAAGGACGCTAAGTAATTAAGCCTGAATTAAGACACGCATTTATATGAATGCATGCAAGTTTTACAATTTGCAAGAGTCAGATTTGTAAGAATCTGATTTTTACGAACAAATTAAATTTTGAATTGTGCCGGAATTAGATTAATCAAGAGGTTGCAGGTTAATATATACGGCGCGAACACATTTTTTATTTGTGAGTACCTATGATTTAATAAATTTATTAAGGAGGGAAGAACCGTGCCACGTAAAGGACATACACAGAAAAGAGATGTATTAGCAGATCCTATTTACAACAATAAGGTAGTTACTAAGCTTATCAACAACATTATGCTTGATGGTAAGAGAGGAGTAGCTCAGAAGATTGTTTACGGTGCTTTTGATAGAGTTGCAGCTAAGACTGAGAGACCAGCTATCGAAGTATTTGAAGAAGCTATGAACAATATTATGCCAGTTCTTGAAGTTAAGGCTAGACGTATCGGTGGAGCTACTTATCAGGTACCTATCGAAGTTAAGCCAGACAGAAGACAGGCTTTAGCTCTTCGTTGGATGACTACATTTTCTAGAGCAAGAGGCGAGAAGACTATGGAAGAAAGACTCGCTAACGAAATTCTTGATGCAGCTAACAATACAGGTGCATCAGTAAAGAGAAAAGAAGATATGCACAAGATGGCAGAAGCAAACAAGGCTTTTGCTCATTACAGATTCTAATTATAATTATAGGAGGTTTTATCCATGGCTGGAAGAGAATATCCATTGGAGAGAACCAGAAATATCGGAATTATGGCTCATATTGATGCTGGTAAGACAACATTAACAGAGCGTATCCTTTATTATACTGGTGTTAACCACAAGATTGGTGATACTCATGAAGGTACTGCTACTATGGACTGGATGGCCCAGGAGCAGGAGAGAGGTATCACAATCACTTCAGCTGCTACAACATGTCACTGGACACCTGAGAAAGAGGGTAAGCCAGATAAGACACAGCCAGAATACCGTATTAACATTATCGATACTCCAGGACACGTTGACTTCACAGTAGAGGTTGAGCGTTCACTTAGAGTACTTGATGGTGCCGTAGGTGTATTCGATGCACAGAACGGTGTTGAGCCACAGTCAGAGAATGTATGGCGTCAGGCTGATAAGTACAATGTACCTCGTATGGCTTTCATGAACAAGATGGATAAGATGGGCGCTGATTTCTTCGGATCATGCAACCAGCTTATTACAAAGCTTGGAAAGAATCCTGTACTTGTACAGATTCCTATCGGTAAGGAAGATGACTTCCAGGGTATTATCGACTTATTCGAGATGAAGGCTTATGTCTTCAACGGAGATAAGGGTGATGATATCGCTGTTGGTGAGATTCCAGACGATTTAAAGGATCAGGCTCAGGAATATCATGACAAGCTCGTTGAGCAGTGTGCTGAACTTGATGAAGACCTTATGGAGAAGTTCTTTAATGATGAGG